>JAESFV010000048.1_pt1 | contig 274303 bp, 194 predicted proteins | sample 9269471 | NCBI WGS metagenome assembly JAESFV01 (sample SAMN14502647, study PRJNA617108) | algae metagenome | isolation source: Symplocastrum torsivum CPER-KK1 and co-occurring heterotrophs from... | place: USA: Central Plains Experimental Range, Colorado | collected 2001-01-01
GCTTACTTAAAAAGTAAAGCCAAGCTGTTGGGTGTGGTGAAAGCTAGGCGCAAACGTCATCGAGACATCGACGCTCACACCCAACTTATTTGGGGCAGTATTTCCTTAAGTTGACACCAATGACAGCTGTGCGCCCCTACTAGGTATGGGGCTTGTGCGTAAGTCCTAAATTAGTAACAATACTTCTTGTTACTATTTGCTTTAGGATGCTCTTTACCCATTCGCATGGTTCCGATCAGGGTTGAAACATATACGCAGCGTTTTACTTTGTCGCTGTTATTCGCTACTAGGGTTAGCTGTCCTAGTTGTCCGTTGGTGTTGCCGATGTAGTTAAACTGGACTCGCTGGATGCCATTTCTTTTGTCTTTGTGGAACGTCGTCTCTGGGCGATAGAGGCGGATGTGTGAGTCTAGATTCTGCCAAATGGCGTTAGCAGGGCTTACACTTTTGGGATGAACTGCCCACTGAACAACTGGCTTGTCGTCAACTGTTACTTCCCGAACACTAAATTGCCAGGTTACCTTTTCTAGTACTGCTTGGCTTTTTGCTTCCTGCATACCTCGATAAACTTGGTGTTGGGCAGTATTGAGGCGTTGACGGTTAACGAAGCCAATCCAAGTTGGGGAAGCGATCGCACATAATATTCCTATCATTGTTACTGCAATAATGATTTCGAGTAGTGTAAATCCAGCGTTGTTGGAGTAGTGAGCCTTCAGTCGCATCTAAAATCACCCTGATATTCAGCGTTTTACGTGATACCTGATGTATCTGATTTAATTCGATTGGTTAAAGAAAAAAAATCGTAAAAAGGCTGAATAATAAAAAACCCCAACTTCTTAAAGTCAGGGTTTTCTCGGATGTATTTTAAGGATGAATTGTTTATGGATCTGGACAACCTTGAGGATTAGTGCCCCCATTGTCATCTCTTCTCCCTTTTGTTAAATCCCCTAAAAGTGTTGTGATTTTAACGCAACGCTTCGTTGAGGGAATTGGATTTGCACCTTGAGGTGCAGCAACGGTAATCGTTATCGGAGGCTCTGAATCCCTTGGTAGAACCCCCATATAGTCAAACGTAATAATCTTATAATCTTGGTGTAAGGGTAAAGGTCCATTATTTTCACTTGCCAGGTTCGTATAAAGCATAATCTGCCCTGGCTTAATCTCTAAGTCCCCACCCAAATTTTTCCAGCTAATATCATCAAGGTTACCAGGGTTGATATAAGAAGAAGTCCCATTGGCATCTACAGCTTTAGTTGGGTAAACAGCTATCTGCGGAACTGCATTAAGACTTCTAAAGGCGACGCTGTAGCTAACTTTTTTATTCTTCGCCTGACTTTGGGCTTCCTGTATGGATCTCAATAGAACATCACTAGCAGCATTCACCCGGCGCTGACTCACGAAGCCTAACCAACCAGGAGCAGCAATTGTGGCAAGAACACCGATAATCAACACTACAACGAGCATCTCAATCAGGGTATATCCAGCAGCGCCTTTAGGAGAATGTCTTTTGATAGCTATTTTTTTTAAGTCGAGAAACTGTTTAAATTTCAACAATGAATCTAGATTTTCCATAATTCCCCCAGGTTTCTTTCTGCCTTTAGCCGTTGTTAAACTAAAACGTCAAGAACTTACGGACTTGAATTTACATTAAGTAACCCGCTTCCTTGAGCCTGAATACTTGCTCTGGGAAAATAAGAAGATTGGTTGGCAGCATAGACTGGGGGCGGATTTTTGGGTCTAATGCGAGCCAATGCGTTCCCTCTGATAAAGACTTGTGCTACCGTTTGGTCAGTGCTAACACAAGCGTAAAAGCTATCAATTGGGAATCCAGCGCCAACAGTTGCAGGATCAGGAACTTGTCGGTTTAGATAAGGCGTAGTTTCATTTGGTCGTGGGTTTGGTGAACAAGCAGGTTGAGTGGCTATAGAAGAGCCTGGGGTTTGGTCGATATAATCAATCAGTGTCACAAACTGCGTGTCGCCGTAGTTATAGCTAGCTGAGCGTTGAGCCCTTGTCCAATTAATATTCGTCGGCCAGATAGTTAATTGCTCCTCTAATGAACCAGCTTGTTCAAGGAGTTGCTCAATCGGTACAAGACCGTCGCTTGCCTCATAACCAGCAATAAGTGGGGTTCTATTAGTGCTAGGGTTAGGATTATTAACGTTATATAAAGCATCTTTCAGCTCGATTCGACTAATTCGAGTAGTACAAGACCAGGAAGAGTTGATACAGTTAGCGTCTTTGATTAAGTAGTAGCCAACAAGCGAGTAGACAAAGCCATCATCGCAGTTATTACCAGGGTCATTGTTGGCACACTGAGCTATATTGCTACCGCTAAGCGGGACAGAATTTGGTAAAAACTCGCGTTTCCAAAAAACAAGTACTGGTTCGCCCTGAGCACCTGGATTAGCGACTGCAACACTTGGTAGTCGAGCTTCAATTGCACTCAGTCCCGCACCATCATAGATGAAGAATGCCTGATCTAAATCTCTCGCAATGTAGTCAAGGGCAGCTTGGATTTCTTGTTCAGACGTTGCCTTGGCTTGTTCTTTGCGGTCTGTGTCCATCATGTTAATCACTAACCCCAATAAAGGTGTAATGATTAAAGAGGTCATGATTATACCAACTAGCAGTTCAATCAGGGTAAAACCGCCAGTTTTATGATGGGGTGGAGAGTTTTTTAACTTATGAGTTCTAAAAGATTTAAGTAGTCTCATCATAATGTGGTTTACCCTTTAGCTCATAACCCTTGAGCTATTGAAATTAAACTGAATATTGAGTGCATCCCATGTCATGAGGACATTTTAGTCAGTAGGTGATTTGCCATTAGAAGAGTACTCTTGCTGATACTATTCATCTTTGTTACAAGCGGGCAAACATACTGAAGCTTACTGCGAGATTATTTCTTATTGACAACCCCCTAAGCGATCGCAAAAATCCTTATATTGCTTTTCTGGAGGGGCTTCAGGATCAGGTCTAGCCTGAACCTCTGTAGTCATCTCTACTAATGGCGCTCTATACTCACCCGTTCCACCTGTATTTGTCCTTACTTTTCTCCCTACCTCCTGGGTCGTCTGGAAGTCAGTGTTACCATTAAACGCCGCTGCTCTATAAACCCTAACGCCTAGAAGATAGCCCTTACTACCATCATCCGTTGGATCAGTAGTGCGACTGCGGAATGCCTGAACGATCAAGTCGGTGGTACTCCTATTGCTACAGGCACCATCACCATCAAAGTCAGCACAATACAAGCTCAACCGTGGCTGATTTATACAGTAAGGGAAGGCTTGACGTGTTGAGCGGCAGTTTATATCTGTAATCGTTATTCCTTGAGGCGGTGCGGCTGTGCCGGAGAACAAGCCTCTTTTGGGATTGAAGGTCTTATTTCCAAGGGGATCATCTACCTCGTCAAGAACTATCACGCGCTCAGGAGTAGCGACCTTCCCAGAGCGGACTCCATCAATGTAGGTTCTTGCAGCTTGGGTTGCCTGTTCCACCCGACGCGCCTGTAGACGGGTGGCTACTGAGAGGGTAATCACTGGTGCGATGCCAACGAGTAGAGCCGTCACAATCAGAATCGCAAGTAAACCCTCAATAATTGTGAAACCCGATTGCGTTGATGGCGGTGAAAGTCGTTTGAGTTGGTGTTTCAGCATCAGCTATCATCCCCCTGTTGCTTAGTTAATTGTATTCGGGTCCAGGCGCCCCGGCTTGACAAGAGGCGGGGCGTAGTGATTCGTCAGCAAGCGCCCAGCGATAACTACCGTTTCTTTCCTGAGCAGCACACAGCAAGCCTCGAACCCAGGGGTCATCCCGACTAACTTCTCGGAAGAACTCATTCGGAGTTCCAGCTTCAGGGAGCGCAATCCGTCTGGAGAACAAGTCAGGTGTCTGTTTCAAAAGACCAACATCATAACCCCACGCACGGGTTGGTGGTTGGTAGAAAGGTGCTTTAAATCGCGCTGACGCTTCCTTATATTGGTAGCCTACTGGATCTGGATTTACATCAGGTGGGCTGTACTGCATGTAAAGGGGACGAGGAGTACCGTCAAAGAACAGGGAGTTATCTTGATCTACGAGGTCTACTGTATCAAAGGGACCTGTAGCATATTGACTCTTGGTGTACTGAATCAAACTACCCTTAATCGTTGCTGTGAACCCAAACCAATTTTCTATGAAACGTGGGAAGTTGTGCAAACCACCGTTATTCTCACCGCCACCATTGGGGTATGGTCTTACCGGAGTATCACCCATTACTACTACAGCGTTATAGTCAGTATCTGCCGCTCTTTGCAGCCATTGCCTTGCTCCCGGACCATTAGCAACGCTATTGCTCCTAAAAACGGTGTCGAGGTTGTTACTTGGTTCTCCTGAGGGAGAGTGTAGCTGTAAAACAGGTACTAACAGGGGCTGAGCCGTAGTCGTCAGAGCGGTCATCGAGCCGGAGCTTGGCTGTATAAAACTATAACTAGGACGACCAGGCTTACCAAATCCTAGGATACGTCCTCCTTTGATAGATGCTCCCCCTCGTACTCCCCTTATTTTGATATAACCTGCGGTACGACCAATGAAGTTGCCTGCCAATTTTGCAGTGGGAAAAGTGCTTCTGATTTCCATATCCTGTTTGGCAACCCAAAATATATTATTTGGATCAACTCCATCCAGAGTCAGTACCACATTTGTCAATAACATTGGTGTGAATCTTTGACCTCGGATTACAAAGATAGGGTCTGACTGATTGCCTCTCGCGAGGGTAACATTTCCTGTTATTGCATTTAGTCGCACATCAAGAAAATTGACCTTGGCGGTTGCCTCAATAGGAGCAGTAGAATCAAAATCCCTTACCGTTACTTTGAAAACATTAGAATCTAGGGCATCAGGGGTATTCGCTATCGCGTTACTAGTCAGAGCTGCCCACATTTGTTGAATTTTCTGTCTTACTGCTGCTGGGCAAGGAGGACCACTAAATGAAGGAACCGTATAGTTTTTTGAGCTACGACCCTGAATACACACTGAATAGTCTGAAGGGTCTTCGAGGCTGTCGCCGTTTAATACACTCGAACCGCTAAAGGCGCCGGGATTTATAGCTGCTAGCTCTTCTGGGAATTTAGGAGTCCCCGGTAAGAGCATCTGCCTTTCAGTCGCAACTGTTTCTGGATCGTCAGGCAGGTAGTACAGGAGATTGTTCTTGTTGTAGCTCTCGTTGGTAACAGGAGCCGATGGGTTATTAGGGATGCTTGTCGTCCAGAACCAGAGAGCATTGGGTCTATCAGCAGGTGCATTATCAGTACCATACACAAGTGGGGTACCGCCTCGGTCTAGTGGTTTAGCTGTGCGATTAGTCTCAGATGCCAGTACTAATTGCCCAAAATCATCTCTTTCAAATGCAACTCGGCGGGGGTAATCACGATTTGGAATAGTTGGGGGATCTTCTGCGGCTGTAGTTCCAGCTTCCGGACCATTATTCCATTTTGGTCCACACTCAGACACAGGTAACTTCGTGCAGATTTCCATCTTGTACGCAGGGAATCCTACTCGGCGTTGAATCGGTGTTACCCCATTCATTACATAGGAACTTCCTTCCGTCAGTCCGTCCTGTGCTGGGAACTCAGTATCGCTTGCTCCAAGGAGTTTGATTGGATAGGTTTGAACAGTACCTCCCACATCTGTATATAGGTAATTGGTGCCAAAACCATTCCACCAGAAGCCATTCTTCAGACGAGATTCTACAGCCAAGTTGCCTGCATTGTTGTTGAAGTCATAGTTTCCTTCCTCACGGAAGCCATCTCTGAAGTTGTTAGACAGCAGCGTTATGGCATCAGAAAGAACTCTTGCTGCTCTCCACTGATCTCCAGGATTACAGTTGGGGTTTGAACCGTTACGACAAGCAAAGTTGGGGTTTGTTTGAATTCCACCGCCGTTTCCACGGGTATAAAAATTGTCGTAGTTAGGAGTCAACTGAGCATTAAACTCTTCTACAGCGGTTGTTGTGCCAAATCTGTAGTGACGATTAAAGTCTCCTTTGATGTAAACAGGTAGATTTGAAGCGAGAATTAAACCTTTTTCTGCCGCTAAGTTATTATTAACAGCTCCCCGCGATAATCTTCCGCCATTATTTCCACTACTCCAAAGACGGATTCCATTGGGACGGCGGCTTGGGTCTAACTTGAAGTCTGTAGCTGAAGAGCCACCATCTGTTCGCGTAGTGAGATTGCGATCAGTAATATCGGGTAGCGCATCATCTCGACTAGCATAAATAATGCCGCTAAGGGGCAGGAGATACTCAGTTTCGCCATCTGGATTAGTGTTATATGCTGTAGTTCTGAGTTGCTCTAGGTCAATCTCCGTAACCCGAATTTCTAAGGGCTGACGCTCTTCAATCGGCAGACTGTATTCAGCGGGAGTTGGATTTTTAGCAGTATTAACAGGGGAATTTAATGTCGCTTGAGTCGCAATCTTTATTTGTTCTGGATCGGCGATCAGCACTTTGCTAGTTGTGAGGTCTATCCCGATCGTCTTACGAGAAATTTGTGTGTTTGTAGCTTGAAAGGTAAGCCCATTAGGATCAAACTCAACATCTGGTTTATGCAGGGTCTTAACTTGTCTTGCATCTAAGAAAGCTCTTTCTCTGATTGCACCATTTGGAACTATTCCAGGTACAGGACTTTGTGGCGCAGCCAGAATCGCAAAAGCGCAATTCGCGGCATCAATGGCAGCCTTTTGCTCAAGGGAAAGAGCGCCAAGCCCACCTCTGTCAAATGCCTCAATCGCGTCCTTCAACGGTTTGTTCGCCCAGCGCCCATCCGGGAAAACCATATACGCCTGTCTTCTCAGTGCGTCGGTTACATCTCTTGCCGGAACCCCGTAGTTGATTCCATTATTGGACGCTCCTTCAGGTATTCCATTAGTAACATCAACTATGTCGGAATTTGTAGCTGTGGTCGGGTTAGTCGGGTCGTAATAACTGCTAATGCAGGCAATTGGCTCGTCGCCGTCGCCGTTGGTGTAGTGATAAACGACCGTCGCCCTCATTTGCAGATCGCCATTGAATACTTCAGTCGGCTCAATCGTAGTACTTTGATCTACGTCTATCTCCTGGTACATGGGCATCGTATCTGGCCATACTACCGTAACAAGCGTTGGATCTACTATTTCGGCATTAAGGGCTTGTAACTGTGTCGGGGTAACAGGGGGTTCAGGTAAGAATGATCGCGCATTTGCTGGGACTACTTGGTTCTGTATGTCTTGGCTGGTTAGACGCACACCAGTACTAACACCATCTACATAAATTCCTGCACCTGTGACTACGCGCAAGCCACCAGCGAGTTCTTCATCCCCAGGCACATTGTTCGGGTCGGCTGCTGCTTTCTCCCAGAAGCCATTGCGAGAGGTATCACCCAAATCGTCCAGAATTTTCGCTTGGCTTTCCCGTCCACGAGCGCTGCCATCTATGTAGTTCCCAGCTCCAGGCTGTTCCTCTCCTGGCTCGGCATAGGTAGGGGTACCATAGTCCTTCAACCAGCGGACTGGTAAACCATTACCAACTAAAATGCGATCGCCTATTTCGTCCTCTATTTTCTCGCCCGTAACGTTATTCGGGTTAGTTTGCTCCAGCTCGTTAACTTTCAGCGGTAAAGGATCAGTATTGAGGTCACTAACGTCCATCCACGCCTCAGGAGCCTTAATCGTTCCACCTGCAAAAACTGTGTTTGCATCCACTCCATTCAAAGCCAGATCTGGTTGATCAATCGGAACTTCAGCATAAGGAACGCGGCGGATACGTTCTTTAAAATAAACTGTTATTACTTGCTCAAGAAGATTACGGGCTTCAGCATCTGATAGAGCTAGATTCGGATCAGTGGGGTATTTGTCTTGGAACTTCTCAGGAATCTCTGGGGGGAATCCAGCAACGCCTTGAACCCTAGCAACTGTTGGTGCCTGTCCAGAATAGGCTGCATCATAGGCATCCATCGCCGCTGTCACCAACACGCTCAGGCGTTGAGCATAGGCGTTGGTATTATAAGCAACCTCTCTAGGCGGACTGTTTGTTGTTACATTGCCAGTGTTAACAAATCTAGTATTACCTGGTACGTCATAGATTTGTCTCGGTTCTTTAAATAGATGAACATTTACGCTGTTGTTCCCTTGATTTTCTGGATTGCTAGCACCCGCTATACCGTTGGCTGAGACATTACCTCCAACAATAATTTTGGCGTTCTCTGCCTTATAGAAGCATGACCAGGGGCTACTAACCTGGTAAAACGTAATATCACCAAAGCCACTGCCAAGCATTAAGTTGGCATTAGCTTGTACTCGACCATTGAGTTTGAAGCCACCTCCCTGATCGGGGACATCCGTTATTATCAAGTCATCTTCGTACCACACAGCATTGTTATCGAGAGCCAGTCGTGCCTGGTCTTGCTGCATCTCTAGAGCCGAAAATCCTCTATTACCTACATAGGGTTCAAATCTAGTACCAGGGATGTTAGGGTTGTACCCATTGGCATCTAGATCAGCCTTCTGCTGTGCAGTAATTGGAACAGTTGCCACATAGGTAAAGAAAGCTTTTTTGAGCTGACCGCCGCTTTGTACCCAACCATTCTCCTCACCGGCAGCACCTCCGTTCCCAGCAAGACACACATTGCTAGCTCCTGTATCTTGAGGTCTGGTTCTTGCTTCTAAAATACCTCTGGTTCGCGGGTCTTCACCAGGAGCGGGAACCGGCACACGGAAATAGATACCGTAGAGGGTAAAACTATCGAATAAGCCATTGTTATCAGTATCAACGGGAAACTTCCAAGCTGTTCTTAGCTTTTCATTGTCTTCAATACCATTCGCGTTGTCCAAGTCAGCTACCAGCTTTAGCTGAGTCTCATCACCAAAGGTATATTCATCATCTTCAAAAACCCTAGCAATATCATCATCAGCAGGAGTATTTCCTGGAAGTTCTGTTTCAGCAGCAGAAAATAAGCGATTCAACTTCGCTCTGGCACGGTCAAGTGCTGGGGCTGCCGCATTCAAAACGACTTCATTCACCCGATAATTACTAGCATTTTTGCTTCGGTCAAAAGAGCGAAACAAAATTGCTGTAGTCAGCAATGTCACCACCAGAACCACCATGACAACTGTTGGCAGCACAAAACCTGCTTGGTTTGAGCGTCTCCGGCGCTGCCGCCCTAACGAACTCCGTAAAAGCCAACTGATAAATGTCTTAGTAATGGCATTAAAAAAACGCCAAATGCTTTTGAATAAACGTTGGATAAAATTACTTGGCTTCTTGCGAGTTGACATGGTGACTTTCCTGTCAAACCTTAAATAATTTTTGAGTGAACTTGAGAACAATGCCCCCGCCTTAAGCGGTTTGGCGAAGTTGAGTAACGGCTTACAAGCTTGAATTAATGAGTTGTTTTAGCGTTTACAGAAACTCGTCATCAGCTAGACAGGAAACAAATTTCTCTGTTTAGTTTTGGGTTGTGTTCAACCTTTGTTTAGACAATCCGGAGTAATAGTTACTCCCCATGTATGCTCTAACAGACGTGGAAAAGTTTCTTCTCCACAAAGAAAGATTCACAATTTCCCTCTGCTCAAGGGGTTGGACTCTGACACAACTCAACAACGAGCTTTGATTAAGCTAACTCACCCTATCCTACCCAGCTACTTTAGAAAACCTATCACTCTCTAAAAAATTTAATAGCACTTCCTGAGTCTTGCCCAGGCTACTCACTAGAGTATGAGATTCATTCTAAAAACCATAGCTCAGTCCATTTCAACTGAGGTCTTGCACCATTCTCAATGACGCTCATAATCCGCCCGGAGTTTAAACTCCGGGCTAATAGCTCAAGTCCACTTAAGTGGACTAAAACTCTTATCCAGTCGTTATCGGGTAGATGAGGTTGGAGCAATAATGACTTAAAGAAGGATTCGCTCAACTAGTATTGATTTAAGTCAATCCCAGCTTGCTTCGCCATTGCTTGCAAACCGTTCTTCTCCAATGTCTTGATTGCCTTGGTGGAAAGCCGTAACTTCACCCAACGATTACCTTGTGACCACCAAACCCGCTTCCACTGTAGGTTAACTTCCTGTAGTTTCTTAGTACGTCGGTGTGAGTGAGAGATGGCATAGGCATTGTTTGCTTTTTTGCCCGTTAGCTGACATTTGCGTGACATTGTTAACCTCCAGATTGTCTCCGTCATCTATCATATCTTGCTCGTCCGAAGAAAATAGGCAGGGGGAGGTGGGGCGATTGGAAGGAGCATCCCATTTTGGCAAAAGTACCTGGCGATTGAAAAGATACCGTTAGTCAAATTAGCGAAGGGTATGACCCCTCCCCAAACCCCTCCCCGAAGCGGAGAGGGGCTTCCGGACTCCCCCTTCCCTTCAAGGGAAGGGGGCTGGGGGGTTAGGTTTTCCGAATTCACCAACAACATCTTGAAAATTGCGGCTACAAAACCGTTCGCGTCAGCTCATTGAACGTCTCTAACGTGTAGTCAGGCGTGTGAGTACCTGATTCGAGCGCTCAACGAAAGCTTTCATGCTATCGGCATCGAAGCCTTTTTGAGCCATCAGTGCCAAGTCGTAGACGTGCTGGCAAATCAGGTTAGCGAGTTCACCCGAAGGAGACTGTCCGCTGCCTTGAACAATGCTTCCCTGGCTCAGTTCAGTTAAGTTCTGAATCAATGGGTGAGCTGTGTTCACGACTAAAATATGCTCTTCAGGAAACTGAGCAGATTGCTGCTGCATCAGTGCTGTCATTTCCTGGAGACGCCGCAGCGCTTCTGGTAAGAGGACAATCGCTGGTGGTGTGCCTTGGGGGTCATCAGACTTCAGCGCTTGGGTGCGGATGTTGACTTTTGGCTTGTTGAGGGCTTTCTCAAATATCTCTTTAATCAGTTCATTCCGAGTTTTGTTGGTCTTGGGGTCAACAATTTCTGCTGCCTTATCCTGGTCAATCAGGGTGTTATCCAAGTCTGAGTCCACCCGTGAGAATTTCACATCCGAGTACTCGCGCTCTAGGAAGCTGATGAAGTGGGTGTCGATGAAGGAGTCCATAAACAGGACTTCCAGACCTTGCTTTTTGTGCAGTTCTACATAGGTCGCTTGTGGCGCTTCATCAGTGCAGTAGAAGACTCGGTTTTCATTGCGCTCTTTGTTGCGCTCTAGATACTCTTTGAGGGTGGTGTATTGGGAATTGGGGAGTTGGGAGTTGGGAGTTGGGAGTTGAGATTCGCTGCTTGACGCTGAAGTTACATCTTGCCAAGCGTCTCCTTCTTCAGACTGCACCTGTACGGCTGGCGTTTCGGTGTTGCTGGCTTGTGCTACTTCCTTGTTCTCCTGCACTCCTGGTTGGTAGGTGGTGCGGTAGATGATGATGTCTTCGACTTGCTTTTTGAACTTGTCGTCGTTGAGGGAGCCAAATTTGACAAAGGTGCCTACATCTTGCCAGCTCTGAATGTATTCATCACGCTGCTCGTTGTAGAGGGATTTTAGGCGATCGCCTACTTTCTTGGCAATGAAGTCAGCAATCCGGCGCACTGTTCGGTCATTCGTCAGCGCACTACGAGACACGTTCAGGGGAATATCAGGGCTATCAATCACTCCCCGCAGTGGCATCAGAAACTTGGGAATCACTTCTTCGCAGTGGTCGCTGACAAACACCTGATTGCAGAACAGCTTGATGTTACCTTTGGTCACATCGACATCCGGCTTTAGCTTGGGGAAGTAGAGAATACCGTTAAGCAGGAAGGGATAGTCAGTATTCAAATGCACCCACAACAGCGGCTCATCCTGGAACGGGTAAAGGTAGCGGTAGAAGTCTAAATAATCTTCTTTTGTGAGGCTTTGTGGCGATTCCTTCCACAAGGCTCTTTGTCTATTAACTTGCTCACCATCGAGTTTGATGGGCACTGGCATAAAGTCGCAGTAAGCTGTGACCAACTGCTTAATCCGGATTGGTTCTAGATACTCCTGTTCCTCGTCTTGGAGGGTGAGCGTAACGGTAGTGCCTCGCTGAGTGCGGGAAGAGTCTTCTAGCTGAAACGCGGGTGAACCATCACAAGACCAATGAACCGCTTGTGCCCCCTGTTTGTAGGAGAGTGTATCAATTTCAACCTTACTCGCTACCATGAACGAGGAGTAGAAGCCTAGACCGAAGTGACCGATAATCTGTTGGTCTGCGTCTTTTTGGTATTTTTGGACAAATTCCTCGGCACTGGAGAAAGCAACTTGGTTAATGTACTTCTTTACCTCGTCAACGGTCATGCCGATGCCGTTATCGGAGATGGAGAGGGTCTTTTTGTCCTTATCAATGCTGATTTGAATTTCCGGGGCTTCCAGTTCTCCGTCTACCTCCCCGGCGAAAGAGACCATCTTCAATTTTTGGATGGCATCCACGGCGTTGGAAATCAGCTCCCGCAAGAAGATTTCGTGGTCGGTGTAGAGGGACTTCTTGATAATAGGGAAAATATTCTCAGTATGAATACTGATAGTGCCCTGTTCTAACATCGTCATGGGTGTCACTTAATCCTATCGAAGGTCTTTAAGACGATTCTGTGCGATCGCATGGGGTTTTGCTTCTCGGATTGCTCCCTAAGGGGGATTCGGATCTCCGTACTTGGGCGAAGATAACTTAACTTTTCTTGCTTTGTCGAAGCCTTCAAGTATGAGCGGGTTGCCTTACTCAGAGTTTCCACTCTACCCAATGACTATGCGCTCTTGCCTCATTTTCTAAATAAAAGCGATCGCACTTGACGCAAACGACCTCGCAACGCTGAGGGTCGCTGCTTTGTCGGTATGACACTGCTCTGTTTTGAATTAACCAAGCGCTGGTTGCGTTCGACGCATTGTTCTAAGGCACTTACCCAAGAATCAGATATCCCAGCAGCCATTGCTAACTGTAAGATTTCCTCAAAATAGGTGACTTGAGATTTTTTTGAGGTCTTGATGTCCAGAATCTGTTGGTTTGTGACATCTTGCTCAAAACATGTAGGTAAACCGATACCCATTACTCGGAAACCGAGAATAGTACGGATGCATTTTTCGCAGTGTCCGCAGTTGCGGTCTAGTTGTTCGCCTTCCCAACACACTCTTAGACCTTGCAAAGCGGCGGGAAAATGGGTAAGCTCCTGAATTTTCTCAATCCGCTTAAACGCTGTCCCGTCATGAATGATTTGAAAACCATTACTCGACAGTAATGGGTCAGTCAGGGGATTTGAACCCCAAGGTAGAAACAAAGATTGGTAGGTATAGGAACTGGGCAGCAAACCGACTGTGTAGCCTCCTCGTAACAACATCAGTGTCGAGGCAACTGCTGCACCAAAGACATCTTCCCAATCTTGACCTAGCTCCCGAAAGTTAGTTGCCATCGGGATGAGTTCTACGCCTAAGCTAGCTAGCATGGCTCTTGATTTTTCTGCTGCTCTCTCAAACACCTGTTGCTGTGCCAAGGGGATATCAAAACCATGAACCATCAAACCTGCTTGTAGATTGCGTGTCAGTCTGCCATAGTGACCATTTTTGTGGCGAAACACAGTAAAGCAGCTATCCACGCCACCTGAGAAAGCTGCGATCGCTTTTTCCTCAGGTGTAGTAATAGGTTGTTCACGCTCAACCTCTGCTTGAATCTCAATTTTTCGATACTTCTGAGGACACCAACAGATCCAAGCTGCCTGAAACTCCTCTAAATTCCGTAATAGTGAGGGCGAAACCTCGCCATGAACGACGACATCCGTTGACAGACTCATCGCCAGCATCAGCGTTGCTACGACGAAGGGGTCACAACTGGGGGAAATCAGAGAAGCGTATTTAGAAGGAACCCGATACCAAAGACGAGTTCGAGATTGATCATGATTCTCGATTGTGACACTGACAGTCGTTGAGTCGTTTGCCTCAATCGATTCTTCTAGCCAGAGATGAGTTTTACGCATGACAGTAAAATTATTGAAAAATATACACTTAAAAAGTAACCAAAATTGTTTAAATAATCGCTCTTGTTGAGTTGAGTAACTGCTTTCTTAAAGTTGGTTGACCGTTTACTTAGCTATTGTCGGTTGTCTTAATGGGTGACTGTTTTTCCAGAATCTTTCTTAACCGCCTTTAGTAAGGCTGAAGTCAATTGAGGTGGGAGAAGAATTGCTGCGACGATTTTAAGGCTCACAATTAGCATTAAACGCGATCGCCCCCTCAGTACAGCCGGATCATATTTAACACAGTGCCATAAACACCGAGCGGCTGCTAGAGCATTTTGTTGCCCTAGCGGGCCTGCTAGTCCTCTGAAAAGTAAATATTGGTATAGATTAGCTAGGCTACGTAATTTTAAGTATTGTAGAGACTCAGGAGCCTGATTAAATGCTCGTTCAATTACCTGCAAGCACTGGGTTTCTTGTCGAGAAAGATTGAAAGAGATTGAAGTTGTAGACAGACGATAGAGAATTTGCGATCGCGGTACTACCACAAAAGGATAACGAGCCGCTAAACGAATAAATAATTCCCAATCTTCAGGCCCAAATAAGGATTCATCAAACCCACCAACCTCTCTTAAGGCTTCCCGCCGAATTAAGGGATTAGAACCATTTTCTAAAAAATCATTTACCAACAGTTCTGAGTAAACATCTCCTGTTACCGTTAGATGGTTTCCAGGGTATAGAAATTGACCAAATTCATCAATATAATCAGTCCAGCTATAAGCGACAGCCGCTTGAGGGTTAGCTTGCAGTGCTTGTAACTGCGCCTCTAGCTTATCCGGTGTCCAAAGGTCATCAGAATCTAAAAAAGAAACATATTCACTAGTTGCCTTTGCCAATCCCCGGTTACGACTCGCCGACACACCTGCATTGGGATAGGAAAATACTCTCAATCTTGGGTCTTTGATGAAATCAACAACGTTTAATGTTGTGTCTTGGGAACCATCATTGATTACAATTAATTCAAAATCTGTAAAAGTTTGATTTAAGACAGATTCAATTGTCTCTTGAATTGTTTTTGAAGCGTTGTAAGCGGGAATAACCACAGAAATGACTGGCATATCTCTGCACCCAGGTTATCTACTAACGTGATTCTAAGTGATTGCGTTTAATCAGGGTGGTCAAGATACATCTAATTGCAAGTAACCCAGCAAGGTTGTAGTATTCGCTAATCCTTTAGCTTTAGCTAACAAGGCTTGAGCTTGTTGGGGTGGCAGTAAAGTCACTACCGCAATCTTAAACAATACTTTCAAGATGACACGCGATCGCAACAGTGCTGGATCGTTTTTGATCGAATTCCAAAGTAACCTAGCTGCTGTCAAGCCTCGTTGGCGCTCTAGTGGTTCCTCAAGTGCTTTAAAAGTAAGACCTTTATAGATATTAGCAAGGCTAGATTGTTTCAGGTATTGTAGAAATTCAGGAGCTTGACTAAAAGCTTGTTCAATCACTCGCAAGCTTGCTGCTTCCATCCTCAAAATATTAGCCGATGCTGAATTAGGAGATTGCCTGTATAACACTTGTGGAGATGGCACTGCAACAAAATGATAGCGTGCTGCTAGCCGTAACCACAAATCCCGATCTTCAGAAGGAGTCATCGACTCATCAAAGCCACCGACTTCTGCTATAGCTTGAGCGCGAATTAAAGGGTTAGAGCCGTTTTCAATAAAATCAATTAATAAAAGCTTTGCATAAACATCGCCACTAACACTGATGTGGCTGCCTCGGCGGGAAAAGTTACCTAATTCATCAATACACTTAGTCCAACTATAAGCTACAGCCGCTTGGGAATTATCTTGCAGTGCCCTCAATTGCGCCTCTAATTTATCAGGTGTCCAGAGGTCATCGGCATCAATAAACGAAATATATTCACCACAAGCGTGAGAAATCCCTCGGTTACGACTTGTTGCTTGACCAGCATTGGCGTAAGAAAAAGCTTTCAATCGAGGTTCTTGGATGCGCTCAACAATCTCTAACGTTGCATCTTGTGAGCCATCGTTAATGACAATTAACTCAAAATCTGTAAACGTTTGGTTTAAAACCGATTCAATCGTCTCTTGAATTGTTTTTTCCCCATTGTAAACTGGGATAATCACAGAGATGAGGGGCATAATCGCTTTGCTTCCTTAGGAAATTCCTCTTAATTTGGAAGGCTCTACTTGCATATAACCATGTAAAGCATTGATATTAGATAGATACTTCATTTTAGTTAGCACTTGAGCCTGTTGAGATGGTAATAAAACCATTACGGCAATTTTAAACAAAACTTTCCAGATTACTCGTGCCCGAAGTAGGGAAGGGTCAGTTCTGAAGGAATGCCAGAGCAATCTAGCTGCTGTTAAACCTCCCTGCCTCCCTGGAGTTCTTTCTAAAGCTCTAAAGGTAAGACCCTTGTAATTATTACTCAGGCTAGAGCGCTTCAGGTGTCGTAATGATTCCGGAGCTTGATTGAAGGCTTGTTCAATCACTCGCAAGCTTGATTTCTCCATCCTCAAAACATTAGTAGACTCCGAATTGGCACATTGTCTGTATAACACTTGTGGCGATTGCACAGCGACAAAATGATAGCGTGATGCTAACCGCAACCACAAATCCCTATCTTCAGAAGGGGTCATTGACTTATCAAATCCACCAACTTCAGTTAAAGCTTGCCGACGAATTAAGGGGTTAGAGCCACTTCCTATAAAATCAATCAATAAAAGCTTGGCGTAAACGTCGCCATTGACAGTCATGTAGCTACCTTGCTGTGAAGGTAAAGGTTGACTAAATTCATCAATATAGTTAGTCCAGCTATAAGCCACAGCCGCTTGGGAATTATCTTGCAGTGCCTTCAATTGCGCCTCTAGCTTATCTGGTGTCCAGAGGTCATCGGCATCAATAAACGAAATATATTCACCACAAGCATGGAAAATTCCCCTGTTACGGCTGGCAGCTTGACCAGCATTTGGATAAGAATATACTTTTATTCGAGGGTCTTGGATACGCTCAACAATCTCTAGCGTTGCGTCCTGTGAGCCATCGTTAATGATGATTAGCTCAAAGTCTGTAAACGTTTGGTTTAAAACTGATTCAATTGTCTCTTGAATTGTTTTTTCACCATTATAAACAGGAATAATTACCGAAATTAACGGCATATTAGTTCAGTTAAATTAGAATATTTTTATTAATTTAGAAGGGTTCAAGCCGCATATGTAATAGTATAATATGAAGATTAGATAGTCGTTTTGTTTTCCTGATTACTCTTTGAGCTAATTGAGGTGAAAGTAGAACTACAAGTACGATTGTTAACAATATTTTCCAGGTAACTCGCCTTCGCAGGAGCGAGGGATCATTGCTAGCAGCACTCCAGAGAAATGTTGCAGCTACTAAGGAACGCGATCGCGTGGGGAACCGTTCAAAGCACCTGAAAATGAGATACTTGTATAGATTAGCGAGGCTATGCTTTTTCAAGTGCTGTAGTGAGTTAGGAGCCTGAGTAAACGCCTGTTCAATCACTCGCGCACAGGCTGATGCCATGCGACAAAGATTGGCAGATTCGGAATTGGGAGATTGTCGATATAAGATGTGTGGGTATGGCACCGCGACAAAATGATAGCGTGCAGCCAACCGCAGCCACATATCCCAATCTTCAGCTGGGGGAAGTGACTCATCAAAGCTACCTGCTTCGATTAAAGCTTGCCGACGAATCAACGGGTTAGAGCCATTGTCTAAAAAATCACATAATAAGAGCTTTGGATAAACATCGCCACTGAGAGTACTGTGGCTAGCTTCACGTAAAAATTGCCCCGTTTCATCAATACAGTTACTCCAACTGTAAGCGACAGCAGCTTGAGGGTTGTCCTGAAGTGCTTTGAGTTGAGCCTCTAGCTTATTAGGAGTCCAGAGGTCATCCGCATCTAAAAAGGCGATGAATTCACCTGTGCTATGAGAAAACCCCCGGTTGCGACTCGCAGCTTGTCTGGCATTAGGGTAGGAAAACACCTTCAACCGAGGGTCTTGTATACTATTAACAACCTCTAAAGTTGCATCGTTCGAGCCATCGTCAATAACGATTATTTCAAAATCTTGAAAGCTTTGATTTAAGACAGATTCTATTGTTTCTCGAATCGTTTTCTCTCCGTTGTACACAGGGATAATTACTGAAATAAGTGGCATATCAGCTTAGCTCCATTAGGCGTATCATTTTAAGTCAAAAAAATATCCGTTTTGAAGTGCATCAGTAAATCCGCGTGGATATAGGGTAGAGGAGGAAAGTTATCAATTAGTCTCTGTGCCTTGTGGGGAGGGAGAAGAACCCACACAGCTACTCTAAAAAAGACTTGCCAGGTAGAGTACTGCTTGAGCGAAGCTAAATCATTTTTGATTAGTTGCCAGAGGAATCTGGCGGCTATTAAGCCTCGCTTTCGGTCTGCATAAGCGTCTAAGACTTTGAAGCTTAGATATCTATAAAGGTTAGCCATACTGTACTTTTTTAAGTATTGCAAGGATTCAGGCGCTTGATTAAATGCTCGTTCTAGGACTTTCAAGCAAGCTGTCTCCTGCCTAACAACATGAGCAGACATAGAATTAGCAGATACTCGGTATAAAATTTGAGGATGGGGTACAGCAACAAAAGAATACTGCGCCGCTAACCGCAGCAAGATATCCCAATCTTCAGCCGCAGGAAGTGATTCATCAAAACCGCCAACTTGAATTAAAGCCTGCCGACGAATCAACGGATTAGAGCCATTTTCCAAAAAATCAACTACTAAAAGCTTCGCATAAACATTACCATTGGCAGTAAGGTAGCCACCTCGACGTAAAAATTGACCGGATTCATCAATATAATTAGTCCAGCTATAAGCAACAGCCGCTTCGGGATTGTCTTGGAGTGCTTTGAGTTGAGTTTCTAGTTTATCAGGAGTCCAAAGGTCATCGGCATCTATGAATGAAATATATTCACCAACAGCATGAAAAGTTCCTCGATTACGACTTGCCGCTAGACCTGCATTAGGGTGAGAAAATACTTTTAATCGGGAGTCTTGGATGCTGGACACAACCTCCAAGGTTGAGTCTTGTGAACCATCATTGAGGATGATTAACTCAAAATCTCGAAATGTTTGAGTTAAGACAGATTCAATGGTCTCTCTAATCGTTTTTTCCCCATTGTAAACGGGAATGATTACAGAGATTAATGACATATTGTACTGCCTCTCTAGTTGTTGCTAAAAAGCTTAGGATGATGTCAATAGTTCTTGGATAGCAGTTGGCACTTGTGACGGCTCTTTGACAAATCTAGAGAATGGTATTTGAGAAGTCCAAGTTTTATAGAATGATTCGTTTTTGTAGTAGGAATTCGGCAGTAAGATATTGGGAATTCCTAATAAAAGGCAGAGAAGATGCCCATGTAAGCGGTTGGTAATTACCAAGCGACTTTGGCTTAACTGATAAACGCCTGTGTGCATCAAACTCCACGAGAAGCGAAGGGGAAATGGATTTTTAAAAGCATTAAATTTATCAACATAGGGATGAGAGTGTTCCCATCTATGCCGGAGTCTCCATTCTAGGGGATTGGCTAAGCCTCCTCGCTGCCAGCCTTCCCGAACCAGTAGAACAACACCTGGAAGATTCCAATACCATTCTTTGAGTCCTCCAAATCGTCCTCTCCCTCTATAAATCCAGTTGGTTGAATCAACCCAGTCTTGGACAACTAAATTAGGAATTTCAAGAGCATCTGGCGAGAGTGTTGGATTTAACTCACTGTCCTGCCGACAAAGATACAAAATTGGAGATCTAGGGTTGAACTTGAAGGAGGGAAACGGCATTCCAACCATTTGAAATATCATATCAGGAGCTTTGATGACCTGACAGTTGGAGAAATGTTTACAAGCTAGTTCATAACTATAGTTGTCACGGGTAAACAGAGTTAGATTAGGATGAGCGTTAAAGATAGCTGCTGCTTTATTTAAATTTTCTGGACAGGAAAAGTAGATGCACTGGGGCATTATGATGATAGGGCGATCGCGATATTTTGCAATGATCTGTTCTCGAAACTTTTGATGGTGACTCCAAATGTCCCCTAAGTTTCCGCCCCCTTGGAGGATTATCGGTGCTTTCCCGACCTGTCTTTCCATCAATTCTTCAGAGAAATCATTAAGACTCGCAATATAGTTAATTTTAGTTTTTAGAACATCAGTGAAATAAAAGACTGTGGCGAGACCGATTAGGTGGTCTCCCAAATTAAAGTAGTCAGGATAATCTAACAATGCACACTGCTCAACTGCCCCTAATTCTCCTAAAGCGTTGTGGAGAGCATCTCTAATTTTTTCCGGAGTGGAAAGCTCTAAGGGGGTAGCCTGATTTTGTGACATAGTTTTAATTGTTTTACCTATGCAATCGAGAATCAGGGAGATGGGGGAAATGAAGAAGCAGTGTCTTCCCCATTCTCCCCGCCCTCGCCATTGCCAAACATCTTTATTTAAACTGCAACTGCACTAGCACCTGTTATTTCATCGGCTCTTTAGGAAATCGCTTGAGGTTCCGAGAGTTTAAGGGGTATTTGTTTACTAAAGGTGAGAGCATTATCCACACAATCGATAAAAATGGTGTCGCCCTCGATAAAGGTGTTTTCCAGGATTTTGGTTGCGATCGCGTTTTCGAGTTTCCGCTGAATTGCCCGTTTGAGTGGACGCGCTCCGTACACTGGATCGTACCCAACATCCGCTAGATAAGTAACAGCCTTTGACGAAATTTCAAGCGTAATTTTTTGATCAGCCAAGAGACGCTCAATGCGTTTGAGTTGAATGCTCACAATCTGGCGCAGTTCCTCACGGCTGAGGGTATGGAAGATGATGATGTCATCAACACGGTTGACAAATTCCGGGCGGAAGTGCTTACGCAAAGCACCCGTCACCCGTTTCTGCATTTCTTCGTACTGAGAATCATCTCCAGCAACACTCAGAATATGATCGCTGCCAATGTTGCTGGTCATCACAATGATCGTATTGCGGAAATCTACCACTCGCCCTTGGGAGTCAGTAATCCGTCCGTCATCCAGCACTTGCAGCAAGATGTTGAAAACATCCGGGTGTGCCTTTTCCACTTCATCTAGTAACACCACCGAATAGGGACGACGACGCACAGCTTCTGAGAGTTGTCCGCCTTCCTCATAACCGACATATCCCGGAGGGGCACCAACTAAGCGTGAAACAGCGTGTTTCTCCATGTACTCGGACATATCGATCCGGACTATGGCATCATCGCTGTCAAAGAGAAACTGAGCAAGAGCACGAGCGAGTTCAGTTTTACCAACACCAGTTGGCCCCATAAATAAGAAGGAACCGATAGGACGTCCGAGGTCCTTCATCCCCGCCCTCGCACGACGAATCGCCGCAGCAACAGAGGCAACGGCTTCGGTTTGTCCAATTACCCGTTGATGCAAATGTCCTTCCAACTGCAAGAGCTTTTGACGTTCTGACTCTAGCAGTCGGGTTACTGGAATACCTGTCCAGTTGGCAACAATTTCGGCAATATCCGCTTCGGTGACTTGTTCCCGTAATAAAGCCGTACCACCTGCTTGAATTTCTAACATCAAGGTTTCTTTAGCTTCGCGCTCACGCTGGACAATCTCTAAACGCCCATACTTGAGCTGCGCTGCCTTGTTGAGGTCATAGGCTCGTTCTGCCTGGTCAATCTGCCGCCCCAGTTGTTCTTCTTCTTCTTTGAGCGTACTAATCTCTTGTAATAAATGCTTTTCAGATTCCCATTTAGAGGATAAAGCTTGTTGTCTCTCCGTTAGATTGACGATTTCCTTGTTGATGCGCTGGAGTCGTTCGGCGGTAATGCTACCAGAAGACGTTTTATTTTCTCCTTCTAGGGACAACTTTTCCATCTCTAGCTGCCTTAGCCGTCGGTCGGTTGCCTCCAGTTCTACTGGCTTGGAGGTAATCTCCATTTTGATTTTGGCAGCCGCCTCATCTACTAAGTCGATCGCTTTATCGGGGAGAAAGCGATCGCTAATATAACGATTAGATAAAGTCGCCGCCGCCACTAGGGCAGAGTCGGTGATGTTGACCCCGTGGTGAACTTCATAACGTTCCTTAAGACCGCGTAGGATCGAAATCGTATCCTCAACCGAAGGTTGCTTAACAAGAACGGGTTGAAACCGTCGTTCTAGCGCTGCATCTTTTTCGATGTGCTTGCGGTACTCATCTAAGGTGGTTGCGCCAATACAGCGCAGTTCTCCCCGTGCCAGCATCGGTTTGAGTAAGTTACTCGCATCCATTGCTCCTTGGGTTGCCCCTGCACCAACAACGGTGTGCAACTCATCAATGAATAGGACTATCTGCCCCTCAGAATGGGTAACTTCCCGCAAAACTGCTCTCAGGCGGTCTTCAAATTCTCCCCGATATTTTGCCCCGGCAATCAGGCTACCCATATCGAGAGAAATTAGCTGACGGTCTTTGAGGGATTCAGGAACATCGCCGTTGATAATACGCTGAGCAAGTCCTTCTGCGATCGCAGTTTTACCAACACCTGGTTCTCCAATCAGTACCGGGTTATTTTTCGAGCGACGCGATAGTACCTGCACCACCCGACGAATTTCTTCATCCCGTCCAATCACAGGGTCAAGCTTGCCAGCTTTGGCTTGTTCGGTTAAGTCCCGACCATACTTTGCTAAAGCATCGTAACGCGACTCGGAACTTTGATCGGTAACTTTTTGACTGCCTCGTAGCGCTTTAATCGCCGCTTCTAGCTTTGGAGTATCAACGTTATGTGTCTTTAGCAAGCGCCGTCCTAGTCGGTCATCTTCGGCTAAACCCAAGAGGAGATGATCGACAGCGATGTAGTCGTCTTGCAAGGCGCTTCTGGCTGCCTCGGCTTTGTCCAGCATGATGTCCAAGCCGCGACCCAAATACAACTGGTCTACAATTTGTACTCTGGGTTGGCGGTTGGCAAAGGCTTCGAGTTGTTGCTGAAATTGAGGGATATCAACAGTGACCCGCGTCAGAATATCATTGGCTGAGTCTTCTTGTTCTAGCAGTGCGATCGCAACATGCTCTACCTCTAGCTGTTGATTTTTCAAGCGGCGGGCAACATCTTGGGATTTTACAATCGCGTCCCAAGCTTTATCGGTAAATTTGCTAGAGTCAGTGGGCTGCATTTACTCAGTCGTTAGTTGTTAGTTGTTAGTTGTTAGTTGTCAGTTGTCAGTTGTTCGACGGGTATTGTAGTGGCAGTTTTTGTTTTTTTCTGACTACAACCAACAAGCAACAACTTACATCTTTCTATCCTCTAGTCTAAACCCGCCTTGAGCGCTCTGCCCTAAATCAGCACTGTTGCTGCTTTGATCTCAAAAATCTTCTCAATGACATCCTCCACCACTTTATCGGGGGTCGAAGCTCCAGAGGTGATGCCTACAACTATTGAGCCGGAGGGAAGCCAGTTTTCTGTTACTTCCAAGTCGCGCCCTAAAGGTTTATGCTCCAACTGATTTCCTGCAATCCGTTGGGCGCTATCAATGTGATAGGAAGGAATACCCCGCTCAATGGCAATTTGTTGAAGCTGAGTGGTGTTGGAGGAGTTGAAGCCACCGATTACCACCATCAAGTCTAATTTTTCTTCTACTAGCCCTAGCATGGCATCCTGCCGCTCTTGGGTCGCATCGCAGATGGTATTGAAGTTTTGGAAGTGATTATTCAACTCAGATGGGCCATACTTCTTCATCATCGTGCGCTCAAACAGCTTGCCAATCTGCTCGGTTTCGCTTTTGAGCATAGTAGTTTGGTTGGCAATTCCAATCTGCTCTAAATCTTTATCAGGGTCAAAGCCAACCGAGCAAGCGCGGCTAAACTTCTCCATAAACTCGCTCTTGTTGCCGCCATTGAGGATGTAGTCAGCGACGTACTGGGCTTCTTTCAGATTCAGCACTACTAGGTATTTGCCTGCAAAGGAACTGGTAGCGACTGTTTCTTCGTGCTTGTACTTGCCGTGAATAATCGAGGTGTAGTCTTTTTTCTTGTGCTTCTCTACGGTGTTCCAAACTTTGGACACCCACGGACAAGTCGTATCAACAATCTTGCAGTTTTTGTCGTTCAAGAGCTGCATTTCCTGAACGCTTGCGCCGAAAGCCGGTAAAATCACCACGTCACCAGCACCGACGACGGAAAAGTCTTTTTGAGCTGCCTCAACTGGAACAAACTCTACTTGCATATCCTGCAAACGCTGGTTTACAGAGGGGTTATGAATAATTTCATTGGTCATCCAGATGCGCTCTGTGGGGAAATGTTGACGAGTTTCATACGCCATGGCTACCGCTCGCTCAACACCCCAGCAAAAGCCAAATGCTTCTGCAAGTCTGATGGTGACTTCTCCCCGTTGCAGTCTGTAGTTGTTATCGCGAATTTCTTGAATCAGGTTGCTTTGATACTCCGACTCTAGCTGAGTAGCAACTTCGGCTTCGTGACCAAATCCTTTGCGATGGTAGTTCTCTGAACTGTGGAGTGAGCGTTTGAAGGCTTTTGTATCCATGCCGCGTGTCTACTGAGATTACTGATACAACTCTTACCACCCTTGATCATAAGATGCTCATGGCACGTTGGTTAGGGAATTGGGAATTGGGCATTGGGAATTGGGAGATAAGAAGTTCTTTAAAATCCCCCTACTCCCCAGTCTCTACTCCCTACTCTTTAGCAGCAGGCTCTAGTAGAAGCTGAGTAAGGACTAGGAGTGCATTACGCCAAACCACATAACCTTGGGGATTTAAGTGTAAGCCATCAGTACTTAATTCAGTTTGGAGATTACCGTCTGTGTCAGCAAAGAGGGGATACAGGTCAAGATAAATGATGCCTTCATCTTGAGCGATCGCTTTTATCTGCTGGTTTAGTTCTCGGATGCGGCTGTTGGGGATTGTCAACAAGCGATCGCGCCCTTCCCAAGCTACTTTGTCGGTACTATGGGGCAAAATCGATTGAACAACAATCTTGGCTTGGGGATGCACTTGTTGTAGGTAGCGAACAATTAGCTGTTGGTTTGCCAAAATCGTTTTGTCTTTTACACCCCGTATTAAGTCATTAATGCCGATCATTACAAAAATGACCTCTGGCTGCGTCTTGTCCAACAGTTCTAAGCGGTTCATTAATCCGGCTGAGGTTTCACCAGAAATTCCCTGATTTAGCCACGAACGCTCCTTCGGCAGCAGTTCACTAGGAAACCACAAGCTTAGAGAATCACCAATGAGGATGCTGAGGTTTTCGGGCTTTTGGTCAGCAATTACCTCTGCTTCCTTTTCGAGAAGGGCAACCCACTGTTGGTAATTGAGCTGATGGCGTGGACCCAGTTCAGGAGGTAGTGGGCTAGGTGTCGGATAAGCTAACCCAGTCGTTACGGTGGAGTGGCTGGCAGGAGAGGGTACTGACCATTGGTACTCACGCTGTAGTACCCACGCGATCGCTAACAGCAGCAAGCCATTAGCCGCGAGTGAAAAAAAGAGCCAAGTCGGAATAGTCTTCGAGCGAGTGGACACTTGATTAGATCCAGCATCGGGGTTGAATCAGATTTTAGTGGCATCGCACCCTCGACTCAAATAAACTTCAGCTTCGTTTAGCTTTGAAAAGCAAAAAATACAGCTTGCCCTTTACAACTAATTGTCAAAAGGGCAAGCCGATTTCTCTCTATTTCTTATTAGAAAAGGTAACCAGGAAAGTCTACTTAATAGCTACCAGGAATCTCACCTGCATTACCCTGTAAACCACTCATGCTGCTACGGGACAGACCGCCAGGACCGGCTTCTTTAACAAACCCACTGTAGGCTTCCATACCATGTTCGCCAATATCCAATCCATCCAGTTCCTCTTCAGGAGTCACACGAACACCTAGGGTTGCCTTGAGTGCTACCCAGAAGATTGTACTCAGAAGAACTGTCATTCCCCCCACAGAAAGAATACCGAGGATTTGGGGCCACAATTGGCTAATGCCTCCCCCAAATAACAATCCTGCCGCAGGACCTGTTGTGTATAGCGGAGTGCCTCCATGTAACACGACGTTTGGACCAACGCTAAATAAACCAACGGCTAAGGTTCCCCAGATACCGCAAACCAGGTGAACTGAGGTAGCGCCTACAGGGTCATCAATTCTGAGTTTGTCAAAGAACCCAACTGAGAAAACGACCAAGACACCTGCAATTAGACCAATAATCGCGGCAGATGGAACGTTGATGAACGCACAAGAGGCTGTTACACCGACTAGACCAGCAAGAATACCATTGATGATCATTGAAAGGTCTGGCTTACCAAGGTATAGCCAAGCCGTAACAGTTGCCGCTACGCCACCAAATGCGCCTGCTGTGTTGGTAGTGATGGCGATATGAGCGATCGCATTTGGATCGACTGCCATTGTTGAACCGGGGTTGAAACCAAACCAGCCCAACCAGAGAATCAAACACCCTAGGGTAGCAATGCTCATATTGTGACCTGGTAGGGCTGCTACCTGACCATCTTGATATCTACCCAAACGGGGTCCCAAAAATGCCGCACCCATTAAAGCCGCCCAACCCCCAACGGAGTGAACCACTGTAGAACCCGCAAAATCATAGAAGCCTGCTTGTGCAAGCCAGCCACCGCCCCAAATCCAGTGTCCGGTGATGGGATAAGCAATCCCTACCAGTAAGAGGCTGAAAATTAAGAAGTCAACAAACTTAATCCGTTCAGCAACAGCACCCGAAACAATCGTTGCCGCTGTTCCAGCAAACACCAATTGGAAGAAAAACTTCGCGAGTAGTGGCACCCCTGTCCAATTGAGAGAGCCAAAAACTCCCTGATAGGCATCTCCAGTTGCAGGGCTATTATCCGCTCCACTTAAAAAGAATCCGCCTGTGCCCATGAAACTATTTAAACCACCGCCATCACTGAACATCAAGCCAAAGCCAATAGCCCAGAACGCAATGGTAGATAGAGCAAACACAATCAGGTTCTTTGCCAGAACGTTAACGGCGTTCTTTTGGCGGCAGAAGCCTGTCTCTAACATACCGAAGCCAGCGTTCATGAAAAACACCAGCATTCCAGCAATCATCACCCACATGGTGTCTAAACCCACCTTCAGGTCAGCTGTGGTCGGACCTTCAGCCGCTGGAGCCTGAGCCGATGCAGCATAGCTCCATACCAGCACGATAATTACGGCTAGAGGTATACAAGCTTGCCAACTTGGAGTTAGCCGCTTGATAGCCGTTTTTAATTCTTTAAAAGATGAGGTAACCCGACGAAATTGAGCGGATCGATTGGAAGAGCGTCGCCTACTTTGAGTTGGCAATTTTTTTCTCTTGAGAGTTTTATTGAGCATTAGCCTGGACATCATCTACTGGACTTTCCTTCGTCTGCAAAACACACCCCAACCCTTAGCCAGAAGCCGGAAATCTGGTCATTTTAATCGAGGAGCATATCTTTAATTTGAGGAGCTTCGTTAGGTAGAATGCTGCTCCTATTTAGACATTTTCCTACCAGCTACTAGAACACTTCCCGTCTTAAGAAATCAAGAAGCTTAGTATAAAGCTGAATCGTCAACTTTAGACAAAACCTTACAAACAAGCGAGAACATAGTCAAGAGGTTTAGTTCCCCTTGCAAAAAGACAGTTATGTATTAGAAATCTCCAAATTTTGGATTTTCTTAACCTGAGTTTCTGTATCAGAATATACATTTTTGGGAGGCGTTTGAAGTTCTACAACTGCCAGAAACAATAAAAACGCCTTTAACACTCATAGGTAGCTGTCCATTCATAAGGTGTGTGTTTTGTCAAATAAGTGTCTTAATCGGATAGGAGTTATTAGAGACTTAAAGGCGTGATAAAAAATAAAACTTACTCGACTGCAAGAATGTTAAACTTCCGGCTTAATATTTAATAATTTGCTATTTATAAAGACCACCTTTGTTTATCTAAATCGAACGGGCAGATCTAACAAAACACTCAAGTTATTACTACTTGAAAAAGATTTGCAATTAAATCGGAACTCAGCATTCTAGTAAGCACAATTACAAAGGTAAAACTTGATACGCAGTATTGAGACAGGTTAGGGACTTGCTAAGTATTGTTGGTAGCCGAGTTCATCAAGCTTAGTCTGCTTTTCCATGACAGATTGAGCTAGATTCTGACGGTACTGCTGCACTTGCTCTAGTAATTCGGGTTGATGGGAGGCTAAAATCTGCACAGCCAATAGACCAGCATTTTTAGCATTACCGATCGCAACCGTAGCGACAGGAATTCCTCCTGGCATTTGCACAATCGAGTACAGTGAATCGACACCTTGTAAATGACGGCTGGGTACAGGTACCCCAATCACAGGCAAGGGTGTCAGTGACGCTACCATACCGGGTAGATGAGCCGCTCCCCCAGCACCCGCGATAATGACTTTAATGCCGCGTTGATGGGCTTCTTGGGCGTATTTCACCATCCGTTCTGGTGTCCGGTGAGCAGAGACAATCGCGACTTCGCAAGGGATGCTGAATTCTTCGCAAATTGCGATCGCATCCTGCATGATCGGTAAATCTGAATCACTGCCCATAATGATGCCAATTAACGCTTGAGTCATGTTCCGCTTTTGGATTAAGGGTTGTTCAATGGATTACTGAATTTGTATAGAAGTTTAGGCATTTTGTCGCCAAAGTGATCATGGAAGCAATACGATATGCGATCGCTCAATCAAATTTCACTTGCACTAACGTAGACATTATCAATGCTCAGGTGCCTGGTTACCAAGGTTTACAGCAAATCTGTGTTGATTCACAGGGGATAATTTCACAAATATTGCCAACTGACGCTGTTTTCAAGCGATTGCCTCGTGAGGGTTTACAAACTATCGATGTTGCTGGGGATTGGGTATCACTCGGTGGTATCGATCTCCAAATCAATGGAGCCTTAGGCTTAGCGTTTCCAGACTTGAGTTCGGGTGATGAGGAAAAACTCCAAAAAATTTGCCAATTTCTTTGGCAGCAAGGCATTGATGGCTTTTTACCGACCTTAGTTACAACGTCTGTAGAAAAGATTCATCAGTCACTCTCGGTACTAGCTGAATTTGTGAACTCTCCACCCGATGAGCAACCAATCGCTCAAATTCTGGGTGTGCATCTCGAAGGGCCATTTCTTAATCTCCAAAAGCGAGGGGCGCATCCAGCCGAGTATCTGCTGCCTCTAACCCTAGATAATGTAAAGCGGGTTTTGGGCGATTACGCCGAGCTTGTAAAAGTGATAACCTTAGCACCAGAATTAGACAGCACCGGAGAGGTAATTCCTTACCTACATTCTCTTGGTATCACCATTAGCCTTGGTCACTCCCTCGCTACAGCCGCTCAAGCCCAGCAAGCATTTAAACTCGGAGCCTCAATGGTTACTCATGCGTTTAATGCCATGCCGGGATTACATCATCGGGAACCTGGCTTACTAGGTGCGGCTCTAGTCCATCCAGATGTTCAGTGTGGTCTAATTGCAGATGGTCAGCACGTCTGTCCAACGATGATTCAGTTGCTACTTGGCGCGAGTGGCTATGAGCAAGGGATTTTTCTTGTCAGTGATGCGCTCTCACCTTTAGGGCTACCCGACGGTGTTTACGCCTGGGATACGCGGCAGATTGAGGTAAAAAATGGTACAGCACAGCTACCGGATGGGACTCTGGCGGGGACAACGCTACCGCTATTGGTAGGAGTGCAGAATCTTGTGGAGTGGGGAATTTGTGAGCCAGAAAAAGCGATCGCACTGGCTATAGATGCGCCTCGACACGCAATCAATTTACCTAAAATTGCTGTTGGTCAACCTGCTAAATTGTTGCGCTGGCACTTGGATACAGTAACAAATAAACTAACTTCGCAACGTATGACTTTGGAGGAAAATGAATCTGTATTGACTAGAACAAGAAGAGGAAAAAAAGCTGATAGCTGACCGCTGACCGCTAACTGCTAATCAGGTAATGAGTCGAGTAGAGTTGTTAGTCCTCGGACGCTGACTACAGCCACCAACCCAGCGATCGCTAAAAAGCTGAGAGGTCGTAGACTAAGCTGTAGCCAATTTAGCCGACGCTCTAAGTCTCCTTCATAGAATTCAACTAAGTTTTGTAGGGCAGTGTCGAGATGACCTGTTTCTTCACCTGTGCGAATTATTTCCATCGCAATTGGTGGTAGTTTACCTTGTAAGCTATGGCTCAAGGTTTGACCTGCACGGATTTTGCGAGTAGCACTGGCTAGATTTGCTCTAAGCACTCGGTCAGGGATATACTCTCGCACTAACTCTAGAGCAGTGAGAAGCGTTACTCCACAACTCAAGGGTAATGCCAACTTGCCTAAGTAAATCATTGACCGTGCCTGAATCAGCTTACCCACAACAGGCAACTTCATCGCTAGCTGTTGCGATCGCTCAGTGGAATAGCTAGAGGTAAGAAAACTTATCCCCAGCAACAGCAAAGCGATCGCTAAACTTCTCAGCCAAAACTCTGGTTTCACCAAACCCGTAGGAGTGCGATTAAAAATTGCGGCTACCAGTATCAATACAGCCCAAACCGTTGTAATTGCCAGTCGTCTTACTGAGCGATAAAGCCGTTCCCGTCTCACTTGAGCTTCAAATGCGATCGCCAGTTGTCTACAAGTCTGAGGAAGAGAGCCACTATACTCAGCTAGTCGAAGTAAGCTAATTGTCCAACCATCGAAGTAACTAGAGTTAAGTGCCATCGCAGAAGCCAAATCTTGACCACTACCTACCGCAACACTGACTTGGTGTAAATAGCGCTGGAAGACAGGATTGCAGTCTTTACCTGCCAAAATTAAGCTCTGCTGTACACTCATGCCATTCAGCAAAGCAGCAAGTTGATAAAAGAATTGGGCTTTGTCCCGAATTTTCAAGCGATTAGGTAGAGCCACTGTTTAATACACTTTTATTTTTGTCGCTTATCAGTTGCGAAGAACAACTGAAAGAAAGTAACAACCCCTGTTGGGTAGTTGAGCAAAAAATGAGCAGTTTTTGGTCTGGTAGGTGAACAAACTCCTCTCCTAAACTAAAGCAACTTCATACCGAAACAGCAGAAAGACTGGTATTCGAGTCATCTTTAAGAGGAGACAAGCGCGTGAGCGATATTCAACCTAAATCCACTATCATTTCGCCGCAAAGACGCCAGTTACTCAAACTGGGAGTTCTCACTGGTGCTTCTGGCGCTGTTGCGATCGCAACAGGTAATGCTGGCAAAGTCGTTGCCGCTGGACGTCCTAACCCTAAAGCTGATATCGAAATTATCAATGGTGCGATCCAACTAGAACAAAGAGCTGTCAACACCTACATGGCAGCAGCGGAAAATAACTTACTTCCCACCAAGGCATTTTTAGATGTTGCTGTGCAGTTTGCACAAGATCACACCAATCATCGCGATCGCCTCAAAAGAGTTGTCTCACAAGTCTTTAAAGGCGAACCCGCAGGCACCGAGAATCTGGGTACTTTCCCAATTCCCAAAAATGTCTTGACGGGGGGTGAAGCTGAGGTACTCAGATACGCCTTAACCCTAGAAATGATTGCATCCAAGGCATACCTCGATTTCATTACTAACAAGCTGACATCAGAGGGGGCAAAGAACGTTGCAGCCACAATTATGCCAGTAGAGTCAATGCACGCAGCCGTCTTTCGTACAGTGCTGATGGCGGTACTCAACGAGAAAGGGCTACCAATGGATGACAAAATTGTTCCCCATTCCTTCTTGAGTGAAGAGCCAACGCCACCTGTGCCAGTAGCTTAGAACGGGTTTGTTCTCCTTTTTCATCGACTTGGCGAGCTAGCAAAGTGACTCAGAGAAAATTACTTGACACTGTGTTGCACCTTATCCAGGGTAAAAAAAGAGAGATAGCTGGGTGTAGATAAGCGATCGCATGACAAGCCAATACTCCTTGTGTTGAGACTAAAGTTCACTAACCAGAGCAAAAACTGTACAGTTTTTGCTCATTTTTCTTCCCTCATCTAGAAACTCTTCATTGTTAGTAAACAGTAGTAGGGTGCGTCACGACGCACCCTACCAGTGAAGCTACTGCCTAAGTTTTATCTATAAAAGCTTAAGCTAAATCAAGACTTGAACCCGCTACTCATAAAAAAGCAAGATGAGCGAAACAAATAATCACAATATGCGACGGGATTTTGCTAGCCGCGATGAGCTAATTGCTTACGTCCGTGAGCAGTTCCCAAATGCTGTAGACCGCGACGACCACGTTAGTGAGATACAGGGAGGGCGTAAAGCAGCAGAGGCAGTACTTAGCCACGTAGACCCAGTGCAGTATGCAAAATCCCGGAACTTTCTCAGTGGTAAAGTAACACGACTCTCTCCTTATCTACGTTATGGGCTTCTGAGTCTGGCAGAAGTGCGTGATGCTGTCCTGAGTAAAGTGCAAAGCCTAAATGATGCGGAAAAATTAATTAACGAACTTGGCTGGCGAGATTACTGGCAACGATTGTATGCCCAAAAAGGTGATGACATCTGGAAAGACCAAGAAGACTATAAGACAGGCTACACAGCTAAGAACTACACATCCGAACTCCCAACGGATGTTGAAACGGGAACAACAGGAATGGTTTGCATTGATCACTTTAGCCATGATTTGCGGGAAACTGGCTATCTGCACAACCACGGACGCATGTGGATGGCAGCTTACCTAGTACACTGGCGGCACGTCCATTGGGAGACGGGTGCGCGTTGGTTTTTAGAACATTTACTGGATGGTGACCCTGCTAGCAATATCCTCTCGTGGCAGTGGGTTGCTAGTACCTTCAGCCACAAACCCTATTTCTTCAATCGAGAGAACCTTGAAAAATATAGTAATGGGATATATTGCAAAGCCTGTCCACTCTATGGCAAGTGCGACTTCGAGGGCAGCTATGAACAAATCGAGCAACGGCTGTTTCCTAAAGCTGAGCCATTTGACCGTAGCGGTGGAAGCAAGAGCTTTCAGCGCCCAAAAAAGCAGAAGCGTTAAGTCAGTGCCATTCGACCTAAATCTCCTTGACGTAGGATAACCAAGTGTGGATTGGCTGGAAGCCTAAAGACTCATAAAGTCGTGTTGCATTGGTCAGGCTTTGGGCATCAACACCGAGCTTCACTCGCTCTACACCAATTGCCTTTAGCTGTCTCATCCCAGCCAGTAACATTGCTCGTCCGAGTCCCAGTTTACGGAAGCCGCGTCGTGTACCGAGGAGCTTAATCCAGCCCTCATTGCGCCGACTACGAGCATTTTCTTCTTGGTTGATGTAGCCAACGCAAAATGCGGCAAATGTGTTGTCTGGTGCTACAGCAACTAAATTGAGTTCAGGTTTATAGTGTGGGTTCTTGAGCCAATGTCTTACTGACGCAACCGTTACATCCTGGTGATTCCAATGATCGATGAATGATTCATTGAATAGTTCTACCCAAGCTCTAATATCTCGTTCTCCTCGAAGCGATCGCAACGTGAAGCCATCTGGAAGTTTAAATGAGGGCGATGGCTGAGCGAGTGTACAAGCCATTGTTAAAAAGCGGCGTTCAGTTGTGAAACTCTGTTTTTCTAGAAGCATCCGACGCAAAATTTTGTCGTTCCGGAGACGAGTGCGTAGTTTGACAGGCAAATCCGCCTGTTTTCCGACTTCCCGCATTCGCTGTTCGCTCCACTGAAGAATTTCGGCTTCTATGGCATTGCGGCATTGAGTTGGGTGAACGTCAAAGTACAGATAACCCTCAATCTCATGACTCAGCTCAGGTATCAATAGTTGTCCGAAACCGATAAGTTTACCATTGGAATCTATCCACAACCGCAAATCATGTGCTTTATCTACATTGGGTGCCTCAAAGAACCTTTGCAGATCATAAACAGAGGTGTCTTCATCTAACTGACCCGTTGGCTCATTGAGCTTCACTAAATCAGCAATATCTGCAAAGAGTTTGGTTGTGGTTGCACCAGGCTCAGTAAATGCAAATGCTCGGTGTTTAGCGCCACGAACTGAGGGGCGTATTGTTAAAGTAGTCATACAAAATTGGCAGTCCGTTTTTGAGGACTGTTGACATTCAGGTTAGGTATTGCAAAACAGTAAAAGAAGACTGAATACAGGATGAAAAGTTGGCTCAATCCTGTACAAGCCCAATGGAAATTTTGACTTTGAGTTTGAGTTTGACAAAAATCTCGTAAGCCAAATCAACCCAAAGAGGGCTATTTTTTAATTCAGTCTTGTATCAGTTACAAGCTCTCTTTTTACTCACGCTAATAGAGCTTGTACATACCGATTTGCCACACCTGAAGTCGGTGTAACTGGGGTTCTAAGAAGAAAATACCGTTAGATTCAGGCGAAGCCTCTCGCCTTGGGTAAAACATAAAAATTTCACTTCAGGGTTAATTTCAAACGACCATCAGTGGTAAGGTTTGCACATTTAACTTTGCTAATTTATCTAAGTCAGGAAAGTCTGCCCGTTAAGAGTGTGCAATATTACTTGATTAGATTATACCCTAATTTAGGCATTCCAAAAAAATTAAATATCTGTTAAAAGAAATATAGCTATTTACCTAGTTAAACTAGCCTAAAAAGCCATACTTGCCCAACCTGTACAACTACCAAGCTATAGCAAAGAAAGTCACGGATACGGGCAACTTTCAAGAGCCAAGTTTACTAACTCTATACGGCTACATAAGCCTGTTTTCCTCAACAAGCGATGGGCATACTTCTTGACATTGCGGACGCTGATGTCTAAGCGTCGAGCAATTTATCAGGTTGTAAATGGCGTTACAAAAATAGTGTTAAATCTACAGAAAAGTGCTGCTAGTAGCTAGGTTTTATAGCGTTTCTCTATTTACTGAGGTACAAAGTAGTTAGCCTTAAGGCAGAAGGCAAAGGGCAGAAGTTGAGTGTACTCCACTTATTTGAGAACCGCTATAAGACAATTGCTACTTGGTCAAACCATGTTCAAGAGCATAGCGTACCAATTCTGTGCGGCTATTGGTTCCTGTTTTACTAAACAAGCGACTGACATACTTTTCGACGTTGCGGACACTAGTCTCTAGACGTCGGGCAATTTCTTTATTCATCAGCCCTTCTGCCACCAAATCTAAGACACTTTGCTCTCGCGGTGTAAAGTCAATACGAATCGGTGCAGGCGTTTGGACAATACCATTCCCTTTGGTAATCAACCCCCGGATTTCAGCAATCTGCTGGGCAATTTTCTCAAGCTCTGTACTACTGGCATCTCCGGAGTTGGGGGAACGACGCTCTAATAAATTCTCAACAATGGCGACGAGTTCATCTGGGTCAAACGGCTTGGCGAGGTAAGCGTCAACACCTGATTGATAACCCAGAATACGGTCAGATGTCATCCCTCTAGCCGTCAGAAATACTACTGGCAGCGACTTGAAACGAGGGTCTTCTCGCAGCTTCTTCAGGAACTGATACCCATCTACTTGGGGCATCATGACATCAGAGATTACAAGGTCAGGTGTTTGTTGCTGCAACAGTTGCCAAGCTTCATCGGCACTACTGGCAACCCGTACCTTGAAATCACCAATTTCCTGTAAATATTCTTTGACGGATAACCGTACTCCTGGTTCGTCGTCTACCAATAATACTTGGGCTGACATCTATCTTTCTTTACTGCTATTTATTCCAACTGTAACGAAAATCGTCAGCTTCTGTTACTGGGTGGGCTGATTAAAACCGATGCCTTGCACATTTTGCAGCCACTCAATCTCTTTTGCTTTTTCTGGTAGCTTGGCTTGTCGTTGTCCAGTGGTTCGTGCCCAAGCTCCAAAAAGACCGATGGGTGTACTGATGATATCAATAGGAGGGCTTTTACGAGCGATCGCTTTTATCGTATTCATCGGTACTTCCTTCACTAACCAACGACTGAGACGATAGAAATATTCCTGTTGCGTCAGTTCACGCATCAACTCGACACCGTGCAGTTCGTGCAAGTAGCGGTTAGAGCGACCATACCGATGCCATTGTTTTTGGTATTCCTGAAGAGTAGAACGGTGCCGATGCTGAACAACAGCAGTTGGGGCAAAGTGAAGTGTCCAATCACTTTGCTGTTGGATGCGCCAACACATATCAGCATCACCACCTGAGGTTAGGTAGGGACGGAACAACCCCACTTGTTCCAATACCTGCCGCCGAATTGCTAGGTTGGCTGTTTGACCATAGGGACGAAAGGGGTGATTTAAGGTGTGTTGCTGAGATAAAACTTGATGACGCTCGGCGTGTTGTTCTAGCAGACTTTTACCGGGTAGAGCAACAATCTCTCCAGCCACGACACCAATCCTGGAGTCAGTAAATGGCGCAATGAGAGCATCTAACCAACTCGACTGAGGGCGACAATCAGCATCTGTAAAGGCAAGAATTTCTCCACTTGCTGCTCGGATGCCAGCATTACGAGCGGCATAAGAGCTTTGGTTTTCAGTTTCCCGAAGGTATTGAAATATTATCCCAAGAGCTGCTGCCTCTTGGACAGCCGTTTGGAGGAGAAGGCTTGTGCGATCGCAACTAGCATTATCCACCAACAAATACTCTACCTGGTCAACTGGGTAAGTCTGCGCCTTTAAACACTGAATTAAATCAGGTACGTCAGCTTCGCCATTGTAGACCGGGACAATCACGCTCGTCTTGGGCAAGACTTTCTGGTTCATTGCTAACGGCTAGTAGTTCATTGCTCATTGTCCTATTAGCCGCTAGCTATCAGCCAACTCTACTAATGAACGGTCAAACACAACAAAGCCAGAATCGCATTAGTTAAGTAAAACGCACCAACAATCCGCGTTTCTGACCAACCCGTCAGTTCAAGATGGTTATGAAACGGTGACATTTTAAACAAGCGCTTACCGATTCCATTAGGGCCTTTTGTCGCTTTGTAGTAGCTAACTTGGGCAATTACTGAGACTGATTCAAAACAGAAAATTACACTGACAATAAATAAGCCCCAGAGATTCTGACTTAAAAGCCCGACTGCTGCGAGTGCGCCTCCCAAGGCAAGGGAACCCGTATCACCCATAAACACGGTTGCTGGGTTGCGGTTATGGACAACAAAACCCAAGCAACTGCCACTCAAACAGGCACAGAAAACCATTAAACCTGCTGAGGTTGGGGCAACGAGGGCGGCGAGTCCCAATAATGCGATCGCACAAGTTCCCGCCGCTAGTCCATCTACACCATCCGTGAGATTTGTGGCATTACTTTCTGCCACCAGCACGAATACAGCCAGAGGCCAAAACAGTAATCCCAAGGGTAAGACAAAGTTTAAAGGCAGGTTAATAGTTGTAATACTTACTGGCTGACTCCACGCTAACCATAAGCAAAATAGAGAGCCAACGCTTACTTGTAGCGCTAGTTTCATTCGGGGTGAAATCCCTTTATTCGACCGATGTCGGACAATTTGCCAATCATCCAACAAGCCGATTCCGGCATAAGCCAGGGTTACCACTGACACCGCCAGGACAGGGATAAAGTCTTGCCCCCGCATGAAAAGCCCTGACCAGACTAGAGCAACAACCACTGCCACTGGTACAAAAAACACTCCACCCATTGTTGGAGTGCCAGCCTTTTGTAAATGGGTTTGTGGCCCATCCTCGCGGATAACTTGCCCCAGTTTGAGGGCTTGTAAAAGCGGAACCGCCCAGTATCCCAGTGCAGCAGTAATTAGAGAACAAACTAACAACGGCAAGGCTATTGAGCTACCTAAAAAGAGCATTCGTCCTGCTGTCCAATCAAGAATTAATGCTCCTAGGCTCAAACCGACTGTTAGTAACGTCAGAAGTCTGGGTCCGGTCAAGCTAAACGACCGCCCAGAAGATATTTTTGCGTCTACCACAGACTCTCCATTCCTTTGTCGAACATTCCTCACACAAACGCGATGCACAGCGCCTCGACAATTCCCGTTTGACCTACGGTACTCAGGGGAATCGTAGCATCAATGAGGCACTTTCATTCACTTGATCAAGCAAATTTACTCAGGGATTTTTCTTAAATAAGTAACCACAGATATAACAGCAGAGCAATGTAATAGCGGGAAACTACCGCTAGTAGTAATTCAGCTATGACCTTACCCGGTTCTACAGCCACGATGGTTGTGCTGCTTTAGGAGAGTATGAATCGCTGTAAAACCCAATCAATCTTCATCGCTCATCTGTTATAAAAGCTCATCCAACTGCACCATGTTGCTCGGTGGGTCAAATCCACTCCCCTGAGTAATGTCTTCCTGCAACAAACAATGAATCAAGTTGCTGCGAGTAAGCCGTCATGTTTACTTCTTTCAGCGATAATCCACTTACTCCTGATGGTTTACAAAAATTTTCTGTTCAAAAAAGGTAAGTAGTATATGGCGTTCTCCTCAAGGATGGGGTACAAGGTTCTGGGTTTTCGGGAATTGGGAATTGGTAGGAAACTTTCACGGTGAAGGTCTACTACAGGCTGGCAGGCTACTGTCTGGATTGCTCCTGGGTTAGTTCGGCTTGGAGTCTGGCAATGCTTTCGTACTCTCCTTGAAGATGTTGCAGGACACGAGTGTAGATGGGGAGAATCTTTCTATAAGTTTGGGCATTAGCGGCGATGGGGTGATGCCGATAGGTTGCGCCAATCATTTCGGAAACGATATCGAGTGATGAGATTTCTTGAAGGGCATAAAGCCCTAGCACAGCCGCACCCAGACAGGAACTCTCATACTGTTCTGGGACAGTGACTTCTTGCTCGAATACATCTGCCATCATTTGTCGCCAAAGATTCGAGCGGGCAAAGCCACCAGTGGCTTGGATTCTTTTGGCTTTACCTGTGAAATCTTCGAGTGCTTGTAAAACAAGGGATAAATTGAACACAATACCTTCTAGTACAGCTCTAACCAGATGTGCTTTCGTATGGTTCAAACTCAGACCAAAAAACGAGCCTCTAGCGTTGGCATCCCAAATTGGCGATCGCTCTCCCATTAAGTAGGGGTGAAAAATCAGTCCTTCTGAACCTGGTGGAACGGTTTCGGCAAGCATGGTTATTAGGTCGTAGGGGTCTTTCCCCAATCGTTGGGCTGCCCTTACTTCCGTTTCCGTAAGTTGATCCCGCACCCACCGCAAGGCGATCCCACCGTTATTAACTGCCCCACCGACTACCCATTGGTTCTCAGTAAAGGCATAGCAAAAGAGACGTGCTTGGGGGTCTGTAACTGGGCGATCGACAACCGCACGAACCGCACCACTCGTACCAACAGTAACCGCAACAATACCAGGTGCGATCGCGCCCACACCCAGATTCGACAGCACACCATCACTTGCCCCAATTACTGTTTGTGTATCTGCCCGAATACCCAGGGATTGAGCTAGTTCTGCCTGAATTGGCTGTAGTACGTGGGTTGTAGGCACCAATTCCGATAGCTGGGCTTCTGTAATGCCAGCAATCTCCAGTGCTTCCTGATCCCAGGTGAGTCTTTCAAGGTTCAGCAAGCCTGTTGCGGATGCGATCGAGTAATCGACAACATATGTCTGGAAAAATTGATAAAAAACGTACTCCTTGATCGAAATGAACTTCGCTGTTCGTTCAAAGAGTTCAGGTTGTTCGTTGCGTAGCCAAACGAGCTTTACAAATGGGGACATGGGATGGATTGGAGTACCTGTCCTCAGGTAAATCTCATGTCCATGCTGTTCTCGCTTAATTTTTTCTGCCCACTTGGCACTGCGATTATCCGCCCACGTAATGCTTCTCGTTAACGGCTGTCCCCCGGCATCAACAGCAATTAAGCTATGCATGGCAGCGCTAAAGGACAAACCCATCAAGCTAGCCGAATCAATCCCACTTTTAGCAACAACTTGTCTGATCGTAGTGACTACCGCTGAAAAGATTTCTTCAATGTCTTGTTCGGCAGCAGCAGTTATTGGTGCATACAACGGATATCCAAGGGCATGGCTACAAACCGTCTTGCCTTTGTCTGTAAACAGAACAGCTTTTGTACTAGTAGTGCCAATATCGATCCCAATGATATAACGCAGAGTATTCATCCAAACGATGCATAGTTTAAAGAACTCTGGAAGCGTCTGTATCTTGATCAGTGTCTCCAGAGGTAATGCTACCGCGTCTATAACGGATTAAGAGTACAAGCCCCAATGTTACCTGCTTCATCAACCAGTACAAGACAGTAAGCACCACAAACGTTACTGCCATCACCAGCACTGGACGTTTAGCCGTTAAATCGTCCATTACACTTCTTGCTAAATCATTCGGTTGAGTTATAAAGTCCCAAGTGTTGAACCGTTTGAATCGCCCTAAATAGACACCAACAGCACATAGGGCGTGAGTCATCAACTCAGCCCAAATGACAAATTTACCCACCCCCTGCCTCTGCAAGTAGTAACTTAAGTTAATTAACGACAGGACATAGGCTTCAAACCCAGCCGCGATCGCTACTATGTGTGGGGGAATCAGCACCAGGGTAATGATCCACACTGAGTAGTAATCACGAATTGCTTCGATCAGGTGAATGATGTCGGTTAGCAGGTAAGGCGCATTGGGCAAAAAGGCAATAAAAACCAAAAACGCAACCCACCACAGAATAGAGCGTGATTGAGAACGTCTACGGAATAGCCAAAAACTCAAGGCTAAAGGGATGAAGGCAAGAAACAAATTCCAAACGATCCAACCACTGTGGATGCTCCAAGCTTTCCAAGCCTCAGTCATTAGCGCTCTCATAGGCATTTCTTATGCTTTGAATCTACAATTGTGCGTCTGATTAGTGGAGTTGAACCACTAGTATAGCTACCACATCTGTATTCTGGCTTCTATACAATTTAAGCTTCAGCCAAATGCTTCTTGGCAAATTTCCTCTAGCTTTTGAATATCTATGTATATATCAAGGAATTGTGGATCAACATTAGCTTGCATTGTATTTTCCCCTTGCAGACAAAAGTACTCAGCTTCCCCGTAGCTTGCCATTGCATAGAAGAAACTGTTTACATATCCATAAGGAATCAATTCAAGGACTTTTACTCCTGGTTGTATAAATAATAAGTTAACCAGTGCAGAGCCATGAGGGGCAACTATTGCTTCTGCTTGATAAAAAATACTTATTTCTTCTGGCAGCGTTTTGTCATTCATCTCTACTGGTTCAAACCCATATTTATCAAGTACAGCAAGGACAGATGATTCATTGATAACTTTCCTTCTGATTACTTTTCCTCTTTTTACATAGATACGTTTTTTCTTCTTGATTTCTGTATCATATTTTTCATGAAATAGATTTCTTACAAAGAGATAGTCTTCTTGGATGATAGGAGCGTATTCAATATACTTAATTTGATTAATTGTCGCTATTCGATTATTAATTACTGCAAGTAGCCTGTCAGCCGTACAAGGTTCCTGAATTATTTTGCTCATGGCTATACCTGCTTTTTCCAAGCTTTCTCGATGCCAGCTAGTTAAAGGAGATGAGCCGACATAAAAAAAGTCAATTTGGCTTAAACGAAAAAAATTATCGTATATTCTTAATAGTGGTAGGGTTAGACACATCCAGTGACCGTAGTTGGAAATTTCGGTATTAGATAGATAAGCGACTGTCCCTTGAATCTTCTTGATTTTCCTTGGAAGTATCTCTCTATATATTGGCAATTTCTGGAAATCGACATAGCGTTCATAAATAACATTCATGTCCTTATCTAATAAATGATTGTTGCGGAAAGAGAAGCGAGAATTATTTACATCTAGGATAGTAATTTCATTTCTGGCACTAAGTTGTTTTATTTCTTTGATGTTTTGACTGGCGAGATGAGCGACAGACTTAGTTGTCGATTTATTCTCTTCTACTAGATTGTAAAATCTTAGCTCTATGTCATGCCTTTTGAGGGTTTCTTCTGCATTATCAATCCCAATTTGTATATTACTTCTACAAGTAAGAATTCCAGCTTTTCTCAATAGGCTGATATAGCCTACTTTTCTTAAAATTTTAAATCTTATATAGTTGATTTTATCGCGGAGAATGTCTGGAATTAACCGATATAAAAGTTTAAGTAAGTTCATCAGAGCAGCTAAATATAGTAGATAAAATCAAAAAGATTTTTCTATAATAGTTTGCTTAAACGAAGGTTATAAATACTTTCGACGTAGTAAATTCTCTCGGATTAGCTCTAAGCAAAAGCTCGATGTCAGTTCGATAGCGTATTTACAGCCTGTGTTGGTAGCCCGATCGCATCGTTACGGCCCCTGCTGATAAGGCGGATTAACTCGCTACAATACTGAAAACAGGGATTGTTAATTATAAAGTTCGCATCATTATCTAAATCTGTCTAACAAAAAGAACCAGGAAGAGTTAAGAGTGTGGATATCTCAATGCAGGAACAGTTACAGGCTGCGATCGCTTCTTCTCGTGATGCGATTGACTACCTAGAAATTCGGGTTGAGCAGAGTGAGTCAACGGCAATTTCCTTTCGTGGGCATCAGCTAGATGCAGTAGACCGTAGTTTCAACCTGGCTGGTGGTATCCGCGCTTGTCATAAAGGCGGCTGGAGTTTTGTGACGTTTAATGGGTTGGCGGAGTTACAAGACCGAATTTCGGAAGCCATCTCTCAAGCCCACTTAGTCGGTAAAGAGCAGACGTTACTCGCTCCCTTAGAGCCTATTCAAGATTATGTCGCTGTGGAACTGGGTCGTGACCCTCGTGGCGTTTCACTAGCAGACAAGCGACGGTTAATGGAAGAATATAACCAACTGTTGCTGGATTTTGACCCCCGAATTCAGACAACAATGGTGGGTTTACGCGATCGCTTTGGTATTACCTATTTTGTTAACTCCACTGGCACCTGCATTGCCCAAGAACGACTGGATGTATCGGGACGATTTGGGGTAATTGCCCTTACAGATGCGGGTGTAGTTCGCCAAGGCTTCGAGTCTATCCACTCTCGTTCTGATTACAATGCTCTCGTTGGTATTGAAGACCAAGTGATTGGTGCGGCAAAACGGGCTGTTGGTCAGCTAGAAGCCAAACCTGTTAAAGGCGGACAATATACGGTAGTTTTAGACCCCTATCTCGCAGGAGTCTTCATTCACGAAGCCTTTGGGCATCTTTCGGAAGCTGATTTTGTCTACGAAAATCCCAGGATGCAAGACTTGCTGACTCTAGGTAAGCCGTTGGCAATCGAGCAGCTAAACGTTGTTGATGATGCAACTCTCGCTGGTTTACCAGGCTCTCTTAAGTATGACGATGAGGGCGTACCTGCTCAACGGAAGTATCTGATTAAAGACGGTATTTTGCAGCAACGTCTACATTCTCGTGAAACGGCTGGGAAGATGCACGAGTCACCCACTGGTAATGCTAGGGCAATTAGTGCAACGTATCCACCGATTGTGCGGATGACAAATACAGGGATTGAAGCAGGAGACTGCTCGTTTGAAGAGATGATTGGTGATATTGAAGAGGGGGTCTACGCTGTACGGATGCTAGGGGGACAGACGAATGGCGAGATGTTCACCTTTGCGGCGGCGGAAGGTTATATGATTCGCAACGGTCAGATTGCTGAACCTGTTAGTGATGTCACGCTCAGTGGTAATGTTTTCCAAACCCTCAAAGACATTGAAGCGATCGGGAATGATTCTCTCTATGTTAGTGGCGGTTGCGGTAAGGGCGGACAGTCACCGCTTGCCGTAAGTGTGGGTGGGCCTCATGTGCGGATTAACGGTGTCGTTGTCGGTGGACGTTAGTGCGATCGCAACTTATGGCAAAAGGCAGAGGACAGAGGGCAGAAGGGAATCGATTGACTGGTCTTGGTTTCAGTATTTGGTAAGAGTCAAGACTCGCCAAGGTGACTGTTATAACTTGTTTAGACATAATTGAGTCATAACAAAAACAGGGATGTCACAAGCTTCGACTGACATCCCTGTTAAATTTTTATGACATCCTACAAGATTGTTAGCGTTTCATGACATTATGGGCTACAAAGCATAGCTCTAAGGTGTCAGGATTCTGCTTCTGAAAAATTTAGTTCAGGCGGAGGTAGCTTGCTTCTTGTTCTAGCTGACGAATCAAGTCCTCATCTCCGTTGGCTCTAGCGACTTCTAGACGATGCTCTAAGCTTTTTTGCAGGCTATCGCGGTGAGCAGAAGCAGCTTTTTGCACCTTGCTATTTTGATTTTTGTTCACTCTAAACATTCCTTTCCGCTTCATTAAGGTATTTTATCCACTCCTCAAACATAACATGACCAGAATCGGAATGCATAGACAAATCGTGTATTTTGATACAGAAATTAGCGAACGATTTAGAGTAATAGCCGAACTCTGAATACTGGGCTGCTGCTCTAGAGACTCCTTCCTACCAAGGCTGCAATTGTTTTCACTAGCTCATTGGGTTCGACTGGCTTAGTAATATGCTTTTGAAATCCTGCCTCAAGAGCCTGCTGTTGGTTCAACTCTCCTGCGTAAGCCGTCAACGCGATCGCCCGAATCAGTCCCCCTTGTTGTGGCGGTAACTGTCTCACCTGCTGCATGAGCATATAGCCATCGACATCTGGCATACCAATATCGCTAATCAAGACATCGGGCTTGAACTGGTCTAGAAGAATTAAGACTTCTGCGGCTGAGGCAGCGACATTCACCTGTGCTCCATACTCTGAGAGAATCGCGACCAATAACTCTCGCATGTCAGCTTCATCGTCTACCACTAAAATTCGCAACTGGTTCAGATTAACGGCTGTAACCCGTGACTCACTTTCAAAATCTGGTTCTTTGCCAAGCCTTGTTAAGGGTAATTTCACTATGAAGGTTGCCCCCTGCCCCTCGCCTGGACTTTCGGCTTGAACTGTGCCACCATGCAATTCGACTAAATGACGCACGATCGCTAATCCCAATCCGAGTCCACCAAAATTTCGCGTTGTCCTGCCGTCTTCTTGGCGGAAGCGCTCAAACACATAGGGTAAAAATTCTGGATTGATGCCTTTGCCTGTATCACTGACACTGATTTGAGTACAGCTTGCCTCTTGTTCAACATGGATTTCCACCCGTCCACCTGATGGTGTGAATTTGACCGCGTTGGAAAGCAAGTTCCAAACCACTTGTTGCAGGCGAGCCGAGTCTGCTGACACGAGTCCTACATTTGGGGCAAGACTTGTTTTAATCTCAATGCCTTTTGCTTCGGCAGCTAACCATACCGTTTCCAAAGCGGCTTCAATCGTCGTTGCTAGGTTGACTGGACTCACACTCAAGACCATTTTGCCGCGTAGGATACGAGAGACATCTAATAGATCTTCAATCAACTTCGTTTGCAACGTGGCATTGCGTTCGATGGTTTCTAGTGCCCGATTAGTCGCCTGCTCGTCAAATTTACGAGTTCGCAGCAGTCTCGTCCAACCCAGAATGGGATTGAGGGGCGATCGCAATTCATGCGATAGTACTGCCAAAAACTCATCCTTAATACGGTTGGCGGCTTCGGCATCTGCTCTAGCTTGTTTTTCTGCTTCATAGAGTTGAGAACGAGCAATCGCTTGAGCGCACTGCTGAGCAAGTGCAAGCATGAACGCCCGGTCATCCTCACTCAAGGGTGAGAATTCAGTGAAGTTGATAGATATTCCTCCAACTGCCCGACCTTCAACCATTAGGGGTAACGAAATCCAAGCCGCATAGTTCAACGCTGCATAGGCATCAGCCAAGTGAGGATAACGAGCAATTCGCTCTTGGGTTGATTCTTCCCAAATCGGTTCTCCAGTTCGTACAGCTTCTGCCAGTGGGACTGGTGTAGTAATCGGAAAACGACGCCACTGTTCAGTTAAATCCTGCTGGTAGCCAACGTGGTGTACGATTTCAAGTTCAGTACCACTTTCACTCACAATCACTACCATAGCGGAGGAGGCATTCAGCACAGCAATACTCTGTTCCACAATCACTTCAGCAACTTGAGCTGGGGTGAGTGGTTCGGATAGTGCAGCCGTGACTGCCTGGAGACGAGCGTTGCGGTCAGCGGTTTGCACAGCCTGCTGACGTGCCTGTTGAGCCTGTTGATAGAGTCGGGCATTTGCGATCGCCATCGCCGCCCGATCTGCCAAATCTTGAAACAAACTCTGGTCATCAGTATTGTGGGGTTCTCCGGGATGATTGCGAGTCAGGCTCAATACTCCAATCGCTTGTCCTCGCACCTTCAGTGGTATAAGCAAGGTACTGTATACCCGGAAGCGCTCTAAGTAAACCTGGTACTCTGGTTTAATGGCGGCACGCAACTCCTCCTCGGATGTCACTGGCATCAGAAGTGGCTCTCCTGTCTGTATCACTCGCCCACTAATCCCCTCATCGGCACGGCGAGGATAATTTTTCAGCAGTTCCCTGACGAACTGGAGTACCTCTGGGTCAACATGGTAACAGGAAACCGGATCGAGCCATTGTCTATCTTCCGAAAGCAGGCTCAGTACGCACACATCACCTGTAAATTCACTGGCAAGCTGCGTGATGGTATCCAAAACAGTTTGTAAATCCAAGCTTGCCGCCCCAAAGGTTTGCGAAGCCTTAGCAAGAAAACGCTCTTGTTGCTCGGTGCGTTTTCGGTCATCAATATCTGTTGCAGTTCCTAACCAACCAACAATCCTGTCTTCTTCTGCTTTGATTGGGACAATTCTGCTCAAGTGCCAGCGGTAGACTCCATCGACTCGTCTTACCCGCAATTCGAGGGAGTAGTCGTTGCTCGTTTTTCGCGTCTGTGTCCATCGCTCAATTGCTAAGGGCAGATCGTCAGGATGGATAGCTTGTTGCCAACCTGTGCCTTGGGTTTGCTCTAGCGTTAACCCAGTGTAGTTTGTCCAGCTTTGATTGCAGTAATGGGTCATCCCATCCGCACCAGCCATACATAAAAGTTGCGGTAGGGATTCTGCTAATGAGCGATAACGCTCCTGACTCAGACGCAGGGCTTCCTCAGCTCGTTTGCGATCGCTAATGTCCAAAAAGGCACCAACAGCCCCTGTACTATTACCCTGTTCATCCAATAAGGGTGCAGCATAACCATATAGATTAAACACCGCGCCATCACGCCGCACAATGTCAACCTCCACTCCTTCCAAGGTGACACCCTGAATAGCCGCATATCGCAGAGGTGTTTCATCCGGTGTTATTTCCTTACCATTACGCAAGACTTTGTACGAAGGGTGGGAACTGCTATTAACTGGTGTGCTAGAGGCGTTTGCTTCGGGTGAGATACCCAAAATTTGAGCAAAGGCAGGATTTGCTTTAATGTTTCTGAACTCTAGATCGTTGGTGATGAGAATTCCAATAGGGACAACATCAAATAACGTTTGTAGTTCGTTGACTCGGTTTTGTAAGTCTTGATTGAGAGTCCAAATGGTTTTCTCAGTTTGCTTGCGAGCAGTAATATCGCGGAAGTAAATAGATAAACCCTCTTCAAAAGGGTAGAAGCGGACTTCAAACCAAGTCTCGAACGGAGGGTAAAACGCTTCTAGCTCAATGGTTTTCTGTTGTTCGCTAGCTTGGCGTAACCCTGTCTCAAAGGGTGAGTCTATCACTTCGGGAAATTCATTCCAGATTGTCTTACCCAGTAGTTGCGATCGCTGTTTTCGCAACAGGGTCTCTGCTTGTTTGTTGATGTAAGTGTAGCGCCACTCGCGATCTAGAGCAACAAAGGCATCTGTGATACTTTCTAGAAGGTTGTTCAAAAGCATCTCACCACCCCCTGCAAGCCAATCTGCGGTTTTATCTCCAGGCATCGGTTCAGACATCACCACTCCTTCCAACTAAGGTTGCGATCGCCTTGGCTAACTCTGCTGGTTCTACTGGCTTGGAAATATGCAATTGAAATCCAGCAGCAAGTGCTTGCTGCTGGTTGAACTCTCCGGCATAGGCTGTGAGGGCGACTGCCGGAATTCCCCTTCCTTGTTCGGGCAATCGGCTTCTTATTTGACGCATCAGCATGTAACCATCCACATCTGGCATTCCAATATCGCAAATCAAAACATCTAGCTTGAATTGATCGAGTGCCATTAATGCCTCCATTGCTGACGCAGCAACCCTCACCACGGCTCCATACTCCTCTAAAATTGTGACGGCTAACTCCCGCATATCCGCTTCATCGTCCACCACTAAAATTTGCAACTGACTCAAGTCAGTCGTATTTGCAGGTAGTGGTTTGCTCTGTTGCACCTCTAAAGCTGCCACCATCAGAGGCAATTGAACAGTAAACGTTGAGCCTAGCCCAACGCCGGGACTGTCTGCCGAGACGGTTCCACCATGCAGTTCGACTAAATGACGCACGATCGCTAGTCCTAACCCTAGCCCTCCAAATTTGCGCGTGGTCTTACCATCTTCCTGACGGAAATAGTCAAACACATGAGGTAGGAAATCCGGGTGAATACCCTTGCCCGTGTCACGAACTGTAATTTGAGCCTGAGTGTCAACTTGCTCTAATCGCACCATAACGCGATCGCCTGCTGATGTAAATTTGACGGCGTTGGAGAGGAGATTCCACACCACTTGCTGCAAGCGAGTTGCGTCACCCGCAACCCGTTCCACCTGTGAGTCAAGGATTACCTCTACCTCAATTGACTTGGCTTGTGCCGCTAGACGCACAGTTTCTAGGGCGGATTGGATCGTCGTTACTAAGTTAACTGGGCGAACATTTAGGTTGAGCTTCCCTTGCAAAATCCGGGATACATCCAAAAGGTCTTCAATCAGTTCGGCTTGCAGCTTAGCGTTTCGTTCGATCGTAGAGAGAGCCTGTGCAGTCTTTGCCTCGTCCAGCTTACGAGTCTGGAGCAGCTTTGACCAACCAAGAATCGGGTTGAGAGGCGATCGCAATTCATGAGACAGCACCGCCAAGAATTCATCCTTAACTCGGTTCGCTGCCTCGGCTGCCTCCCGTGCTGCCTGTGCTCGTGCCAAAAGCTGTTCCCGTTCTACCTCAGCGCGTTTGCGCTCGGTAATGTCTGCCAGGGCACCGGGAAACACCACAGGATTGCCAGCACTATCATATTCAACCTGACCGCGTGCGAAAAGCCACCGCTCCTCACCTGTGGCAGTACGAACGCGGTACTCAGCAACATACTCTTCGCCAGATGCGATCGCCCGGTCGATGGCGGCAAAAACTAGTGGACGGTCTTCTTCATGAATCGCATTCATAAACACTTCAAAAGGCAATCCCTCGGCTGCCTCTATAGGGTCTACCGCAAACAAGTGGGCAAATGCCGCATTGACCATGAGGCGCTCTTCAGGAATGTTCCACCGCCAGGTATAAACCGATCCTGCCACCAAAGCCGATTCCAATTGTATCTGTGCCTCTCGCAGGGCGGCGGCAGCTTCCTGCCGAATTTGCGTTAGTTTCAAATTCGCTTCAACTCGCGCCAATAATTCACGGGCAGCGAAGGGCTTAATCAAATAATCATCCGCTCCGCTTTCCAACCCTTCGACACGGGATTCTTCCCCAGCACGAGCAGACAGCAAAATGATCGGAATCTCTTTCGTCGTTGGATCAGCCCGTAGTTCCCGCAGCAATCCAAAGCCATCTAGCCTGGGCATCATCACATCCGTCAGCACAAGATTGGGTCGTTGTCGTCGAACGGCTTCCAGTGCCGCTATGCCGTCTGCCACAGTTTCTACTTCATACTGCTGGCTTAAAAGGCGCTTCACGTAGTCGCGCATATCGGCGTTGTCATCCGCCAGGAGAATGCGAGCAGGAGGAGAGGAGGTTGGGGAGGCAGAGGAGGCAGATATAGGCAGATTATCTATATGAATTTCTGCTTCTCTCCCTGCTTCTCCTTTCCCCCTGCTCCCTCTAGTCTGTTCCTGATGAAAAATTTCTCCCTCTGCTTCTCTTCTCCCCCCCTGCTCCCCATCTCCATCGGGTAACCAGCGCAGTGCTTCCTCAACGTAAGGAGATGCACCCGTTGCTGTAGAGGCAAGGGTACGAGTTGCGTTGATCTGATAGCTGGGCAAATGAGCCACCCCAGTTGGTACCGACACCACAAAGCACGTCCCGCGATCTACTTCACTAGTGACCGAAATCGTGCCTCCATGCAGTTTGACTAATTCCTGTACGAGGGATAAACCAATACCCGAACCCTCATAAGTGCGTCCTCGTGCCCCTGGCACCCGATGGAACCGCTCAAACAGATGGGGGATTTCTTCAGCCGGAATGCCCGTACCCGTATCCTGAACGACTAACTCAACCTGGTTGTCCATCCACCGCATTGAGACAGAGATTTCGCCCTCAAACGTAAACTTAAAGGCATTCGAGAGCAGATTGAACACAATCTTCTCCCACATTTCCCGGTCTACATATACCGATTCTGGCAATGAAGGACAATCAACGAGCAGCCGCATTCCTGCCCGTTCGATCGCAGAGCGAAACACACTGGCTAATTCTGCGGTAAAGGCTGATAAATTAGTAGGTTCGTAAACAGCTTGAATGCGTCCAGCTTCGATGCGGGAGAAATCCAGCAGGGTATTGACCAACTTCAGCAGGCGTAAGGAGTTCCGATGTACCGTTTCTATTTGTTCACGTCCCCCCACTGGCAAGGCTTCTTTTCGATGGGTCAACAAATCTTCTAAGGGACCCAACATCAGCGTCAGGGGAGTGCGAAATTCGTGGCTGACATTGCTGAAGAAGACCGTTTTGGCGCGGTCAAGTTCTGCTAGTGCTTCGGCACGTTTGCGCTCTTCTTCATAAGCTTGGGCGTTGGCGATACTGGCGGCAATCTGAGCCGCAACCAGATCGATGAAGCCTCGGTAAGAGTCGTTAAAGAGCCTGAATGGGTTTAAGCCAACGATCAATATCCCGGCTCTCCCTGTCTGTCCAGAGGGCGCAATGGGTACAGCAACGGCTTGATCGGGCGATCGCTCCCAGGCTCCTGTTGGCAAACCCTCAAACGTTGATGCCAAATTAGAAATTAGAACAGTCTTCTGGGTTTTGAGGACTTCTGCAAATGACCATACCGAATCGGCATCGAGATTGACAGTTTCAGGAACGGCGACGTGAGTGCGATCGATACAGCTGGTTCCCGCCAGAACAACGCGCTGCTGCTCTGGATCGTCCAGATAGATCATCGCGAAGGGTAGATCGTAAGGATTAGTTTCCAAACATCTTGCACTCAACGTACAAGCATTATCGAATGTCCGAGCGTCCGCCGTCTTAGCTGCCAGTTCCCGCAACAGTGCCAACTGACGCTCACCAATAATACGCTGCGTGTCATCGGTATTCGCACAGATGATGCCACCCGTGCCACCCTCGTCATTTGGAACCGGACTATAGGAAAAGGTATAGTAGGTTTCCTCTGGGTAGCCGTTGCGCTCCATGATCAGGAGCAGCGCCTCGTCGTAGGTGCCCTCATTCTTGAGGATGGCGGATTCTGCCCGAGGCCCAATCTGCTCCCAAATCTCTCGCCACACGTAGGAAGCTGGCTGTCCAAGGGCTTCTGGATGTTTTCCACCCATGATCGCTTTGTAAGCGTCATTGTATAGGTTAATTAGTTCCTCACCCCACCAGACAAACATCGCCTGACGGGAAGTGAGCATAATCCGCACGGCAGTCTTCAAGCTCTGTTGCCATTGCGTTGGAGAACCTAGCGGTGTTTTCGCCCAGTCCCTTTCTCGCATCCGTGCGCCCATCTCTCCGCCCCCAGCAAAAAGCTTTTCAGAAATCGTCACTTCTTGCTCTGCATTCACAACTCTGATGTCCTTTCTGGAAAATATTTCACTCGCAGTGCCTCACCGCGCTCTCCTACCTGACTTAATAGGGTATCAATTATATTTCTATGACTTTTGGTTAAGTTCAGCCAGATGTCTATCTCAAGACAGTTTGTGTTAGCCATTTATGCAAGCGGATTGCCTTCCTTAAAAGCTAAGATATGTTCGCCCTATTAGCCAACGAACGATGACAGCTACGGTAAGGATTCAGCCTCAAGGATTCTGTGTTCAATACCCCAAAACGCCTTGGCGTGTCATCTTCATTGAGGATGCTTCTGGTAAGTTTCAGTTTCGTCTAAGTGGAACAGACTTCAAATTTGAACCGCGCGATCGCTACTGCTATCCTACTCATGATGCGGCTAGACGTGCGGCATTCTGTTTTCTGGAACTGCTGAAGCGTTTGGAACGCTCACGAATGAAACTAAGCGTTTTGGCGGAAATCGGTCTACTTAAATTTCCCCAGCAAACTTATCGCTGTTGTGAGCTTTGGCTTGTTATTGACCGTGAGCGCTACACCTGGGAGATACTGACAGCCAGTGGACATTGCTTTCGCTCACAACGCTGGTACAAGCAACCCGATACGGCTATCGCGAAGGCTAAGGCACATATTGATCGGGAAATCGCGATTTCTCAAATCAAGGAAGTTGTTGGCTGGGTTTAGCCTTAGGGCAACAATTCGCGATCGCGCTATTTTCTGAGGCTTGAAGAAATTATGTGTGTTGAAAAGGCTCCAACTATACCAATAACTAAAAAAACTATCCCATCACTAGGTTTTTGAAAGGTATCTGTTGCCACCCAATATCCAATGCTTGCCATCCCTGCCAAAACAGCAAGTCTTAGGAAGTCCATCCCTAATTGGCTTCGGCTATCGCTTCTTCTTAATTCTCTCCAAAAATCAATCGTATCTGAAAAAAGAAATGAGCCAATACTTGAAAAGACTATTAACCCAACTAAATATTTCATAAATTTAATGATGGCTAAATTTGTTCAGGGTTGTGTGCAACTGACTGTTGATAAGAAAAACTTGACTAGACCTACTATTAGGCGGTGTGTGAGTTCGCGTTTAGGGATGGTGTTGGTGTTTGGGATAGTTGGAGCGATCGCCTACACGGGCGAACCCACCGTAGCTCAGATTACACCTGATGCCACTCTCGGCGCTGAAAGCTCTGTGATTACGCCGAACGATAATGTCAGAGGTTTTCCTGCCGACTTGATTGAAGGTGGAGCAACTCGCGGCGTTAACCTCTTCCACAGTTTCTCAGAATTTAATATTGACGACCAACAGCGGGTTTATTTTGCCAATCATGAGGGAATTGAGAACATTCTGACACGGGTAACGGGCGATACCCTTAGTGGTTCAACTCAAAGACCATTGGTAGAAGCACAAGGATGGGTAATTAATGAGAGAGGGGAAGTTGTTCTCACTGAGCAAGTGCCGACAGTAAGTCCTCATGAGAGTGGTTTCCAGGTGCTAAAATGCAACGCTCCTGCTGCTAAAAACCCACCTCGTTCATAACGGTTATAGCAAAAGGCAAAAGGCAGAAGGCAGAAGGCAGAAGGCAGAAGGCAGAAGGCAGAAGGCAGAAGGCAGAAGGCAGAAGGCAGAAGGCAGAAGGCAGAAGGCAGAAGGCAGAAGGCAGAAGGCAGAAGGCAGAAGGCAGAAGGCAGAAGGCAAAAGGCAGAAGGCTTTTATGTTTATTACTAGTACGTGAACGGGCGCTCTAGTGATGATGAATCGGAATCTCAACGACAAACTCCGTACCTTGTCCCGGTGCAGAATGGCACCACAACTTCCCGCCATGTTTCTCAACAATAATCTGATAGCTAATTGCCAACCCCAAGCCTGTGCCTTTTCCCACTGGCTTGGTTGTAAAGAAGGGTTCAAACAGTTGTTGTTGAGTTTTCTGCGTCATCCCAGCACCATTATCAGCAATCCGAATGAAGATGTGACTTGCTTCCACATCAGACTCTTTTTTTGGCAGACATTCCCCTATAGTTGGCTGGAGTAAGGAGTGGGGAGTAAGACTGATGGTAGGATTATCTCTACCAATGATGCCAGTGTTGATCGTAATGGTCGGTGAGAAATTAGTAACTGTTTCTGACGGATTAGTTGTTATTTCTAAAGGCTCACACTTCATCTTTTCTTCTAAAGCATCGAGCGCATTACTAATCAGATTCATGAACACCTGATTTAGCTGTCCTGGATAACACTCCACTGAGGGCAAATCTCCATACTCCTTGATGACAGAGATAGCAGGATGACCAGGCTTCGCCTTGAGCCGACTGTGGAGAATCATTAAGGTACTTTCAAGCCCTGTATGTATGTCTACCTGCTTGTTATCCGACTCATCGACACGAGAGAATGTCCGCAGCGATCGCACAATCTCCCGAATGCGTTCTGCACCCACTTTCATTGAGTTCTGGAGTTGACTCAAGTCGCTCACTAAAAAGTCTAAATCAATCGCGTCTATCCGCTCTTGAATCAGGGCTGGAGGCTTAGTATAGGTAGTACGATAAAGCTGCAACAGACCTAAGATGTCTTGGAAATATTCTTGGGCGTAGATCAGATTGCCGTAGATAAAGTTAACTGGATTATTAATTTCGTGAGCCACACCAGCAACTAACTGACCTAAGCTCGACATTTTTTCACTTTGAATCAACTGGGTTTGAGTACGTTGCAACTCCCGCAAGGTTTGTTCCAGTTTAGTGGCTTGCTCTTGGGCTTTCTGAGTCGCTGTCCGGCTAGCGGCGTAGAGTTCAGCTTGCTTAATCGCAATCAGGAGTTGGTCTTTTACCGATTGTAGAAGTTCTACTTCGCTATCCATCCAAGGACGTGGTTCATGACTCTGACTACAGCTAATCACGCCGATAGTACCTGAAGGTGTCTGCATCGGCAGCACTAACACAGAAGCACAATCAAAAGACCGGACGAACTCTCGAAAAATCGGGTCGCTCACCATCTCAATATCATCAATTCGGAGCACTTCCAGATTTAAAACCTGCTGTGCTAATAGTCCTACCGCCTCGGCTGGATAGCAACCTCTACGGTCGGGTAAATCAGAATTTCTCGCTTCCTTAACGACTTCCCAGTATGCTTCAGCATCATAGGGACAATACCAAGCAAATTGACAACGATCAACGTTCAAAATCTGGCGAATTTCCTGGACTGTAGTTTCGAGAATCGTATTCAGTTCCAGGGAATTACGGATTTGGTTCGATAAACGATTGAGTAATGCTTCCCTGGCAAAGAGTTCTCGCAGTTGTGCTTCCGAATCCCGTAGGGCGGATTCAGCCGCTTTGCGTAGGTTAATGTCTTGGACAACACTCAGGAAGTACTTCGGTTCACCTTGGGGAGTACGCACCAGCGATGCAGTGATTTGCACCCAGATTAACTGCCCATCTTTGCGAATGTAGCGCTTTTCTAGCGTATACGTTGGGATTTCATCTGCTAAAAGCGATCGCACATTTTCCATATCGATTAGTAAATCGTCAGGATAGGTAATGTCTTGGAATGTGTGTTCTAACAATTCCTCACGGGAGTAACCCATGATGTTGCAAAACTTCTGGTTAACCCGCACAAATCTGCCATCTGGTTCAGAATGGTTAATCCCAACCGCTGCTTGGTCGAAGGTAGTGCGGAAGCGTTCTTCACTCTCACGTAACTCAGCTTCAACTTGTTTGCGCTTGCTGATATCAATAAAAGAAGCAACAGCGGCATAGGGCTTTGTTTCATTAGGGTGAAACAACGGTTGTGAATTGATGCTTAGCCAAGTCAGGATTCCATCGGTTTGGAGGATTCCCATAATCACATCCGTAAAGGATTGTCCAGTCCGGAGTGTTACGTGGATTGGGTATTCCTCAGGGGGAAATAGCTTACCATCTTCCTTAACCGCAGATCTGAAAAAATCAAGACAACTTAGCCCGATTAATTGCTCCGCTGTCAGGCCCAAAATGCTTTCTGCTGCTGAGTTACAAGTGTAAACGATACCGTTAACATCGAGTAAGATAATTCCCTCTGCCATCGCTGCAACCAAAGAGCGATAGCGTTCCTCCGATTCCTTTTGCAACGCTTGCGCTTGCCGACGCTCTACTGATTCCTGTTGTAACTGCTCAATCGTCTTTGTCAGTGAAGCGGTTCCCCAAATTGCTTCGCTTGCTTTTTCTCTAAGCCAACGATAGTCTTCTTCGCTGTCTGGTTGGGACTCCTCTGTTAGACTACGATGTTCTTGAAATTCAGTGAACATCATGATTCCACCAATTTCACCTGTCCGAGTATACCAAGGTTGAAGTTCCCACTTTACCCTTTGCCAAAAGCCATCAGGTTTGATGAAATAATCGGAGTCACCTCGCTGGGGTTGTCCAGCTAAACACAAGGCATAAATTTTCTGCCACCGTTTCAGAGAGTAAGCGGTAATGGGATGATGAGAGAGTTGGGTAATATTCTCCTGCTCTCCAACTCTCGCTTGTTTCTCCTGAAATAGGGGAAAGACTTCATAATGAGAGCGACCAATCAGGTTTTGGTTATCCAGCGAGTAATCCGTCAGCCACCGACGAGATGTAAGCAGGTAACGCATGTCGTGATCAAGCATAGCAACGGCAGCAGGCGTATGTTCCACAAATGCAGAAAATATCTCTAAATTGGCTACGTCAGCGGATAGATTTCCAAGTTGCATTGATCAAACGCTCAATTTTTTTCTCTTGGGCAGCTTGTACGAGAGACAAAGACAAACTGATTGACCTTTATAAGTTAGTACATTGAACTGCAAGGTCATAGGATTTGGAAGGATTAAATCTTTTTCAAAGCCTTCCTTATCTGTCATACAAGCAAGATGACTTGATAGATCACGTCATTCAGTCGGTTTCTTAGCTTGATGTAACTGTGAATACCTTTATGAGATGATTGATAGGAATTTCCAAGGGGTACATACTTGAATGTTGCAACAAGTTTTGATGTAACTAAAGAATGATCTTGTCAAGATGTGGGAATAGAACACCAATTTCCTCACTTCTAGAAATTAAGCTTAAATATGTGCGTTCTTGTTTCCTGTACAGGTAATATTCCTATTGGCAATGGCAGCGTCAAGCGATCGCAAGAGAGGATAAGTCAAAATGCACACCTTTGACAAGGTCAACATCAAAGAGGAGGCAAAGCAAGGGACGGGCACTAAAAGTAACAGATGGAGCAAAAGAGGTGATTTCTGCATAGATATCTCCCCGAAAAACTTTCCTCCACATCTCCTGCCTTCCCTAACTCTCCTCTAGGCTTACTAAACTCCCTTTTCATAGAAAAACTTCCATAAGCTTCAAGCTGTGGGATTCTCAAAAAAGAGCAATTGCAGGATACACAAGCATCGTGACATTGAGCATCAATTCTAGTTCATCACCCAAGCCTCCAACATCGTTTCCGAGGCAGACCGAAACCCAAAGGATTTTGACATCCCCCAAGCTTTCCACAACCAAGGGGAAACCGGACTCAAGCCATCCCGCTCCCGAAGTCATGAACGCCAGTGCGAGTTCTCACACAACAAAAGTTAAGTACTCCAAAGACTTAGCGTTCCATCGTGAGTTAAAGCGCCGTGTCGAAGAATACTTTCAACAAACTGAGCTACCACAACGCGACCCTCCGCAAATGTTTCGTAAAACTGCCGTTATCTTGTCGTGGTTTGCGATTTCTTGGGTATTGCTCGTATTTGTCGCAAGTAACTGGTGGCAAGCTGGAGTGTTATCAGTCTCTTTGGGCTTGGCGATGGCAGGAATTGGTTTTAGCATACAGCATGATGGCGGTCATGGGGCTTACTCCAAGCAACAATTCGTCAATCAGCTAATGGCAATGAGCCTAGATCTGCTGGGCGGCAGTTCCTACATTTGGAAGTGGCAGCACAATGTCATTCATCATAGCTATACCAATCTTGTGGGAGTTGACCATGATATTGACCTGGGAATCTTGTGTCGTTTCGCTCCTCAGCAACGACACCTCTGGTTTCACCGCTTTCAACATATCTACCTCTGGCCGATATATGGTCTTTTAGCGTTTAACTGGCATTTCTACTCAGACTTCCAAATACTTATACAAGGTCGGATTGGGGAACATCGTTTTCCCAGACCCCAAGGTCGAGATTTAGTGGTGTTCGTGCTGGGAAAGGTAATGTTCTTTAGCTGGGCTTTCCTGATTCCTGCTCTATTTCATCCACTGTGGCAGGTAGTTGTTTGCTATGTGCTGACTGCGTTTATTGCCAGTTTTGTACTGAGCATTGTGTTTCAGGCAGCCCACTGTGTTCAGGAAGCAGATTTTCCAAGCCTTCCAGCAAACTCGAACCACGTTAACAATTCCTGGGCAATGCATCAGGTAGCAACGACTGTTAACTTTGCTCGTGATAATCGCTTATTGACTTGGTATGTGGGTGGACTGAACTTCCAAGTGGAACATCATCTGTTTCCAGATGTCTGTCATATCCACTATCCCGCTCTTGCCCCAATTGTTGAATCGGTGTGTTCCCAGTTTGGGGTTAAGTACGCTTCACACCCAACTTTTCTCGCTGCGATAAACTCCCATGCCCGTTGGCTACGGTTGTTAGGATGCGCCTAATCTTCCAACTGAAGTTAGGCAGTTTTTGGTTACGACAATAATAAACGTCGGAAGGGTTGTAATGGTTAGTGGTTAGCTAGAAAAATGTCTAATAATCACTAATCATAAATTCCCCTTACGAGCTATGTTTAGTGCTGACCACCTAACTTACTAACGTTTCATGAGTGACTTGGCTACTGCGATCGCGCAAACCACAATTAACTGGTCTAGCTTGCTGCAACAGTTACTTGATCGAGAATCTTTATCGATCAATCAAGCATCACAGCTAATGCAAGGATGGTTGAATGAGGAAATTCCTGAAGCTTTATCAGGTGCGATTCTTGCCGCTATCCAAGCCAAAGGCGTATCTGCCCAAGAACTAGCAGGGATGGCAGATGTGTTGCAATCTCAATCGTTACAAAAGACAGCAATCGACCACAAAACACCTGTCATTGATACCTGTGGCACAGGTGGGGATGGTGCATTAACCTTTAATATCTCAACGGCTGTTGCTTTTGTTGCGGCAGCGGCTGGTGTCCGGGTTGCGAAGCATGGTAATCGTTCTGCCTCAAGCCTAGTTGGTTCAGCGGATGTCCTGGAAGCTATGGGCGTTAATTTATCCGCGACTGCCGAGAAGGTGCAAGCGGCACTGGATGAAGTGGGTATCACATTTCTTTTTGCTCGTGGTTGGCACCCAGCGCTGAAAGCCGTTGGGCCACTGCGACAAACACTGAAGGTACGAACAGTGTTTAACCTTTTAGGGCCACTGGTGAATCCGTTGCGCCCTACAGGACAAGTGCTTGGGGTATTTGATTCCAAGGTTGTCGCAACTGTTGCTCAAGCGTTGTGCCAGATGGGAACTCCAAAAGCGATCGTCCTGCATGGACGGGAAAAACTTGATGAGGCAGGTTTAGCCGACAAAACTGACATGGCGCTCCTTTCGGAGGGTGATGTGCGGCTAGCAACCCTAGATCCCCAACAGCTAGGCTTAACTCCAGCACCAACAAGCGCCTTGCAAGGCGGGAATGTTGAAGACAATGTTTTGATTTTGCGGAATGTTTTGCAAGGTAAAGCAACACAGGCACAGCAGGATGCTGTGGCATTAAATGCCTCACTCGCGCTTCAAGTCGGTGGGATTATTCCTCTGGAAGACCATAAAGCCGGGATTGAGCTGGCAAAGGAGGTCATGAATAGTGGTGCGGCTTGGTCAAAGCTGGAGCAGCTAGTAGGATTTTTAAGCTAAAGATAGCCAATGCTCCAGTTATAAAAAGATTTAACGAGAGAATTTTATTTACTGGGCTAAATACACCTACCGGCTGAGTTCTGGCTACATTGGAGGGAAGACGGGTTCAAGGAATAGCCACTCCTATGCTGCAAGCAGAACAAGTATTACATGAGCGTTATCAGCTCAAGCAAAAGCTGGGACAGAATGCAGGGCGTCAAACTTGGTTGGCTGAGGATATCGGGGTGTCACCGACTGAATTAGTGGTTGTCAAACTGCTGGCGTTTGGTGGTGAGGTGCAATGGGATGATTTAAAACTATTTGAGCGAGAAGCGCAGATACTCAAGCAGCTCAATCATCCCCGTATCCCTAAGTATCGGGATTATTTTCACATTGATGAGCGATCGCTTTGGTTTGGCTTGGTGCAGGAATATATTCCAGGGAACTCTCTAAAGGCACAACTAACCCAAGGTAAGCGATTTACGGAAGAACAAATTCGTAAAATCGCTGTCGATGTTCTGTTGATTCTAAAATTTCTCCATCAACTCCTTCCCCCTGTGCTGCATCGCGATATTAAACCCAGCAATCTGATTTGGGGTGAGGATGAGCAGGTTTATTTGGTAGATTTTGGGGCGGTACAAGAGCGATCGCATCAAGAAGGAACAACGTTTACTGTGGTGGGAACCTATGGTTACGCACCGATGGAACAGTTTGGTGGCAGGGCGATACCCGCTTCCGATCTTTATGCCTTGGGTGCAAGCTTGATTCATCTGCTCACCGGGACAGCACCGGCTGACTTGCCCTCTCGAAATTTGCAAATTTGCTTTGAAGAGCGGGTACACCTTAGTCGTGGCATGGTGAACTGGATAAAGGCGCTGACAGAACCTGCACCAGAGCAACGCTTTCAGAGTGCGGCTGAAGCACTTTCTGCGCTGAAATACGGTATCGTACTTGACAAACATGAGGATAGTCGAGAGGTGCCTTTAGAACTCACCCCGATGAAATCCCCAGCATTTGTCAATAATTCTGGGAACAGTAATTTACTGGATTCTTCAGTACCCGTTCCTGATGAAATTAAGGGTTGGAATTGGGGTGCGTTTTTGATGCCGTGGTTGTGGCCGCTCACCAATCATGTTTGGATTGGGCTGTCCTCTTGGGTACCTTCTCCTAGTTGGGTAATGATTGTTGCGATCGCATTAGGGGGTAAAGGCAACGAATGGGCTTGGAAGAGTAGACGGTGGCAGAGTATTGAACAGTTCAAAATGCACCAACGCCGTTGGACAATTGCTGGAATTTTTATTTGGCTACCGATGATTTTATCGATTCTTGCCGAAGTTCTTGATTAGCGTTAGAGATTCCGATAATACATTGATTGTTAATCACCAGCTTCTAGAGGTGCAATTAATTGCGCCCCTAGGGCAAAGATATCCTGAATTAGGGAGATGCTTTTATTGCTACCTATCTACTACCCAGAGTTCTAAAAGCTAAATTAGAGGAAACTCGGCTTAGAAGCATCAAGAACCAAATGCTAAAAGCAGGACAGGTATTACAAGAGCGTTATCAACTCAAGCGAAAACTAGGGCAGAATGCGGGGCGTCAAACCTGGCTGGCAGAGGATTTGCTAGTACCAGATGAATTAGTAATTGTCAAGTTTCTTGTCTTTGGCGGCGAGGTACAGTGGGATGACTTGAAACTATTTGAGCGGGAAGCCCAGGTTCTCAAACAGCTCAACCATCCTCGTATCCCTAAGTATCGGGATTATTTTCACATTGATGAGCGATCGCTTTGGTTTGGCCTAGTGCAGGAGTATATCCCAGGCTCATCATTGAAGGAACAGCTAATTCAGGGTAAACGCTTTACAGAAACACAAGTTCGCAAAATCGCGGTTGATATTCTGAAAATACTAGAGTTTCTTCATCGCCTCAATCCTGCCGTCTTGCATCGTGACATCAAGCCCAGCAATCTGATTTGGGGTGAGGATGAGCAGGTTTATTTGGTCGATTTTGGGGCAGTGCAGGAGCGATCGCATCAAGAGGGAGCGACGTTTACCGTCGTGGGAACCTATGGTTATGCACCAATGGAACAGTTTGGCGGCAGGGCAGTGCCTGCTTCCGATCTTTATGCTTTGGGGGCAACATTGATTCATTTGCTCACTGGGTGTGCGCCTGGAGACTTGCCGCAACGGAATCTGCGGATTGGCTTTCAAGAGCAGGTAAACCTCAGCCGTAGTATGGTGCAGTGGCTCGAAAAGCTAACAGAACCAGCTCCAGAGCAACGATTTAAGAGCGCCTCACAAGCACTTTCTGCTCTGGAATCCGGCATGGTACCTGACAAACCTAGAGACAGCCAGCTCATGAAGCCAGCCGTAGCCACCGTCGTGAATAATTCAGGGTGTGGAGATTTATTTAATTCCTCAGTGCCAGTACCTGATGAAATTCAGGGTTGGAATTGGGGTGCTTTTTTGATGCCTTATTTGTGGCCGTTCACCAATAAAGTTTGGATTGGACTGCTTGCCTTAGTGCCGCAAGTTGGATGGTTAGTTGCGATCGCATTGGGGGCAAAAGGCAATGAATGGGCTTGGAAAAGTAGAAAGTGGCGAAGCATTGAACAGTTCAAAGCCCATCAACGAGGCTGGACGATTGCTGGGCTTTTTATTGGGATACCAATGGCTTGGATCTATATCGCGATCATCGCTGGTTTCCTAGGTTCTCTTTAAAAACTCTGGGTTGGGAGATAATACACATGAACTTTGGGAGTTTTTTACCCCATCACCTCATTACCCCATCGTCAAGGATAGTTATTAGAAACCTACCCTTAAAAGGAGTAGGAAAGAGAATTCAGTTTCACTAAAGATATTTGGCTTAAAACCATCAAGAACCAAATGCTAGAAGCAGGACAAATCTTACACGATCGCTATCAACTTAAACAAAAATTGGGACAAAATGCAGGGCGTCAAACCTGGCTAGCAGAGGATTTGCAAGCCATTCCCGCCGCATTGGTGATTGTCAAGCTGCTGGCGTTTGGGGGTGAGGTGCAGTGGGATGACTTGAAACTGTTTGAACGGGAAGCCCAGGTTCTCAAACAGCTCAATCATTCCCGGATTCCCAAGTACTATGATTATTTTTCAATTGATGAGCGCTCTTTATGGTTTGGATTAGTCCAAGAATTTATTCCCGGTGCCTCTCTTAAGGAGTTGCTGAATCAGGGGAAACGGTTTACTGAAAAGCAAGTTCGCCAAGTTGCGATCGATGTTTTGAATATTCTGATTTATCTGCATGAATTGAAGCCGCAGGTACTGCATCGGGATATTAAGCCGAGTAATTTGATTTTGGGTGAGGATAAACAGGTCTACTTGGTTGATTTTGGAGCCGTTCAAGACCGAGCCGTCAAAGAGGGGGCAACGTTTACGGTAGTCGGAACCTATGGTTATGCACCAATGGAACAATTTGGCGGCAGGGCAGTTCCAGCATCTGACCTCTACGCACTGGGAGCCGGTTTAATTCATCTGCTCACAGGTACCGCTCCGGCTGACTTGCCCCAAGATGATTTACGAATTCAGTTTAGCGACAAGGTAACCCTGACACCCAGCTTTAGCGAATGGCTGGAAAAACTCACCGAGCCATCCTTGAAACGTCGGTTTAGCACGGCTGACGAAGCCATGAAAGCTCTCAGCTTTGGTATTCAAACTCCTGAGAACGCGGCATTGTCTGCTCCTGTTAGTACTGGACGACTTCGCCCACCGTTTGGGACTCGCGTTCAGGTGAGTCAGTCTCCCGAACGGCTACGAATTGTCATCCCTGAACGTAGCCCAAGAGGTAAGCAAGGGCTTGTGCTGTTAGGCAGTTATGCTATGTTTGCGCTCGTTGGCATTCTCTGGATAGTGACTAATGTTGGAATCCCCTTAATTGGATTGCCATTTTTGACAGCCCTCTTGATCTTCTCAATTAAATACACACAGTTTCGCCATCAACGCACTCAAGTTGACTTCAACCGCAATACGAGCCGTTTTGAACTGCAATGGCAATGGTTTAACTACGTCATTACTCGCTATAAAGGGTCACTTTCAGACATTATGTATACGTGTTGCTACAGCAGCAAAGATGGCGCAAAAGTCCTGATTACGGGTATCGAACCCTATTCCTTTGGTCACGGATTAACGGAACTGGAATGTGCTTGGTTGGCGCAAGAAATCCAAAGCTGGTTAAACCTTAAGTAAAGACGGCTTCAGAACTACGGGGAACTGCCGCATTAACTAACGGTAACAATGGGCCGGCTTGGTCGGTACCATTCACCGCCAAGTCGCTGTGACATAGGTAAATCCGCTCACCAGCACGCCCCAATAAGTCTCGCAAAATCCGCTGCAACCGTTGACTATCCGCCGCGATTTTATCGTCTTCTGTCCAAGGGCGTCCTGACCACTCATGGAGAAATAAGTTAGCGCCAAACAGAGTCGCTGCACCGCCTTTGTCCCAGAGAGGAGAACCCGCATCAAGCCAGAAGTGCCAACGGTGGAAGCGGCGATTGGCACGGTATTGGAAGATGGTAGCTAGAGTGATGGTGTTATTCGCTGCTGGGGCAAGGCGACGAACGGGGTGAGGATTGGCGGTAACGGTACCACGACGCAGCAGTTGGATGAACTGACCAATCGTTGTGTGGGCTGGGGTATCTTTCCTCGTTATCCCGGCTTGGCTTGCGGCATCAGAGGGCGTTTTCCGGAGGCGTCCATCGACTTCCCAGTAGTGTTGCGCGGTTTCCATCAGTTCCCGCAGTGCGGCTAACTGATCGTAGGGAAGGTTACTACCATTCCACAAGAATTTCTGAATTGCTCGGTCAAGAACGACGACGCAGGAGGGAATCAGCCGTTGTTGTTGTTGCGATCGCTGTAATTCTAACCATTGCACAATCTCTGTATAAGCGGCTGTTGCACGATGCCCCAATCTGTCCCAACGGGGAAAAGATTCCACGGGTAGCAAGTTGGGTTGTTCTAGGTTAGGGGAATAGCAGTAATCAGCGAGTAATCCTGCACGAACTGGGTCAATATGAGGTGTGGTGATCGGTGATTCCCCCTCGTCTAGCGGTACCTCTTGCTTGCGACTTAGAACCACCAGCATTTCGGCAACGGCATCCCGGTCAACTAAGCGTCCTAAACTCGGATAAACCAGGGCTAAGAGCGTTAGGAGGGCACGAATCATTGGCGAACTGATCAGGGGACGCTGGTCGTTCAGCGGTTCTACGGCTATGTTATGACTGGTGAGGATTTCGGTGAGTGTATAGCGTGCGATCGCATCTAAACCAGGAGCAATAACCGCAATTTCTCCGGGTTGCACTTGTCCCGATTGTACGCCTTCAATAATCACCTCAGCCGTCTGCCTTAACAGTGCGGCACGAGAGGTGGTTTGCATGGACTGTAATGACTCCGGTAGTGTAGACAAAATCACTGAGTCGCTGACTAAATCTACAGCAATACCTCCTAAAGGTTCTGCTAGGGAACCAATCGGTAGTGTATCCAAGCTTTCAATCTGGCAACGTCCTGCCAAGCCCTCCAGGTAGTTGGGGTCAGCATTCAAGCCCAAGCGTACCTTACCATCAGGGTTGTAGGTAAATGCGCCAACCGCTCCTTGGTCTAAGAGAAGCTCAAATAAGTCGCGTGCGATCGCAGGATAATCATCTACATCATCGGCTAGTATCGCTTGACATCGCTGTCGCAAATGCTGCTGATACGTTGCATCTTGCAACAGTTCAGACCAATACAAGTCGCAAATTATTCCATACGTCAGAAACCCCTGATCGAGACACCAACGCCGCCAGTTCAGGAGCATCTGTCCAATACACTCCCAAAGTTCCGGTGTCCCCTGATCCTCCAGGAAACCCGCTTCGAGAAGGCTTGGAATATCCTCAACGGCTGTCCCACTCACCGCCGCCAACTGCAACAAGTCCAAAATCCGACGCACTTTCGCATCCTCATTCGCCCCTGGTAGCTGTGTTCCCCAGCGTTCCAACTCAGCCTGCCACAACTGGGTTGCCAACTCTTGCTCGGTTTCGGGACGTAGCCGCAAGGGAAACTGTGCCCTGAGATTCAACCGCTGAATTAATAGCGGCCAAAATAGCATCACCTCATCCTGAAAAAAACCTAATGGTGTTTTAGACAGTATTGGGTACCGTCCTTGGATTGCCATTGTCAACCGATCAGCCAAATCCCGCCGGGTATCGTCATTGGCCGCAAATACTAATATTCCTGGGGCAAGCCTTTTGTCGCGACGGCTCATCCGCGAGAAGGGACGAGAAAGCGATCGTGACTTACCGATGTCCGCTTCAATCCATTGGCAAAATTGACTCACAAGGCGAGTTGTCTTGCCACTGCGCGTTGCTCCAGTTATCCAATGTGAATGTTGAAGCACCAATCTCTTTTGTGTAAATCTGTTAACATACCACGTACATGGTATCTAAAATCTCTGGCATTACAGAATGTCAGAACTTACCGGAATTACCTTCTATTTTGAAACCTTTGTTTCGATGAAGCTAAACTTTCTCTTCCGTACTGCCAATCGATGGTTCTCCGATACACCAGAAAGAGCCTTAGACCAAGCTTACAAAGCTGCCTTAATGATTAAAGTCATTGAAGATGAGCATTTTAATGGCAAAAAAATATCCGCTGAATCTGCTAACTACGGCGATAGTGTAATTTCCTATTTCGAGTCAGAGCTAAAGAAATACTTGAAAACTGTCAAATTTAGACTGGCAGAATTTCGAGGCAGTCGCTCTATTTTCAGCAATTCTGAGCAAAGAATGCTGAATGCCAATCGTACAGATACATTTAATAATTCTAGTCAATATTATTCTAATGAACTCAATGAAAAACAGTCAATTATTTTTGAAAAACTGAATTTCATTGATGAAATAATCAGTAAGTATATAGAAAAGAAATCTCCTATACCTTCGGCTTCTTTAATCCCAATACCTCAACCCAAAGCCAATCAAGTTATCCAAACTAGCTCCAATCAACTTGTTACTGACCAAACCCCTAAACAACCCAAGTCTTTGCAAAAAGAAGCTGTAACCAAAAGGGGTGTAGTAACTAATGTTGAGACGGTTTCTGACAAGACAGGTGTATTACCCAGGTCAATTTTAAGGACATTTAATAGAATTCAGAGTGAATTAGATCCCAAAGCTGAAGAAGAAGTCGTTAAAAATTTCCGCAACTCTAAACTTAAAACAATAATTTCCCTTAAATTTATCCTTACCTTAATTATTGTTCCCATTCTAACCCATCAAGTCACAAAAACCTTAATTGTTGGTCCGGCTGTTGACCACTTCAGAAGCGATAACAACCCAGTTATCTTCTTAAACCTTGATATGGAAGAGGAAGCTTTTGTTGAATTGCAGCGGTTTGAAGAAGAACTAAAGTTTAAGAGTTTGCTAGGTTTTTCTCCTGAACTGTCTCAAGAGAAAAGGGAAGAGCAAGTGAGAGAAAAAGCCGTTGAAATGGCAAAAGAATATAGAGATCGAAGTGCCAATGCTATTAAAAATATTTTCTCAGATCTCCTTTCCCTTGCCGCGTTTGGTTTGGTTATTTTTAGCAGTAGGCAAGATATTATAGTTTTAAAATCTTTTATGGATGATATTGTTTATGGTCTCAGTGATAGTGCCAAGGCGTTTATCATTATCTTGTTTACTGATATGTTTGTGGGGTTCCACTCACCTCATGGCTGGGAAGTCATCCTTGAAGGTGTATCCAAACATCTAGGAATTCCAGAAAGCCGAGATTTCATATTTTTGTTTATTGCAACGTTCCCAGTTATTTTGGATTCGGTTATTAAGTACTGGATTTTCCGCTATCTAAATCGGGTGTCACCTTCGGCAGTGGCTACTTATCGCAATATGAATGAATAAGGATAAGCTGGTAATGCTCATAAACCGTTGACTAATTCTTTTTAAGTCAGTGCCATTCCGCTTAGATGGTCAGTCAGTAATTATTGGAACTTTGTTTTTGAAGAATATCACCACTGATTGACTCTGAGTTTTGTTGCAAAACTTCAGCCATACTCTTATAAATTAAAGCTTTGAGAATTGACTGTTCCTCTGGACAACGGTAGAGAATGGTAGGGTCTTCCGGTAAGTCTTTCATACCCTCAATAATTGTATAGTAATTGGGAATTTGGTTGAGGACGCAATTAATCAACTTATGCCGCCATTGCTGGATTGAAAAGGCTGCTTGATAGGGTTGTTTAAGACAATCTTCTAAGACACTGTCAACTTCTTTAATTACTAAATGCAAGGTTAAGTTAATTAACTTAGGAAGCATTCATTACCTCAAGTTTCAATGATTTAGTTTTGATTTGTATGATGATTGTTCTGGAGCCTTCCCTAGGTCGTAATAGCTAAAAATAGAAATTTATTAGCACTGACTCAGCCTTCAGTAACACTAAGTTGTTGGCAAGGAATAAAAGAACTGTTAGTCTTTGTGCAAACTTCTAAAAAACCTTCTAGCCCAGCATCAAACATCTCACGCTGACCAGGAAAGATAACTCGCTCAAAATTAAACTTGGGACTATTTGTAATTCGGATAACTTGAACTTGACTAGTGGTGTTGATGTAGAAACATAAAATTTTGCGATCACTTTTAAAAGCGGTGGCTTTCTCAGAGGCAGTAAGTATCGACATCAGAGTTCTGGTGAGAGTGAGTAGAAGAAAGCACCTGGGAGATAGACCGATAGGCAAGTTAGGTAGCAGTTGGCGTAGAAGACATACACATTAAAAGGTCTACCGTTTACATTTGTTCGGTACTCCCAGGTATGGCATAGGAGTTGGTCATTAAAAAGATAACTATTTCTGTATGCGTTGCACTTCTACCTAGCAACAGAACTAATGTTAACTATCTGTGTAACCTCAGTTACAACGCAGCCGAGGGAGGGAAGGTTATCTATGAAGATTTTAATTTTCTACACAACAACATTACTGCTCCTCAGCCTAGCTGCCCATCGTTTCGCGATAATGCATTAAAGTACAAACAGCTAATTCCTTACTACTCTCTCAATTGGGTAGTGTATGAAGGAAGCAAACTCTTTATGATCACCTCAAGTCAAAAGAATATTCAAGGTTTAATATGAACGTGGATATGTTTGCTAAGCAAGTACAAGCCATTCACTGGCGCTTAGCTGATATGTACCGAGGCGCAGATGGTGCGCTACAGCCAACATCAGATTTACTGCTACCCGTTGCCTTCAAAGAACTCGGTACAGCCTCAGAAGCACTACAGGTAGCTGCAGAACAACTGCTTGAGCAGACTGAAAAACTAGCCACAACACGAGCGCAGGTTGAAGCAGAACGGCAACGCTACAAAGAACTCTTTGAGTTCATGCCAAATGCTTACTTGGTAACCGATGACCAAGGGAAAATTCTGGAAGCTAATCGTGCTGCGGCTACTCTCCTCAACATTGAGCAATCATTTCTACCTGGTAAACTGCTTGTTAGCTTCATTCCTCCCCAAGAACGTCGGACATTTCGCAACAAGCTTCTCCAGATGCATCGGTCTGAATGGGTACAGGAGTGGGCACTGAGTCTACAACCCCGTCATGGTGAAGCCTTTGAGGCGACTGTGAATATATCCGTTGTTCGCGAGGTTCTAGACCAGGCGGTTACCCTGCATTGGATAGTACGGGACATCAGCGAGCGCAAGCGGGCACTTAAGGCGCTTAATACTAGTGAGTATGACTCTTACCATGATCGTCCTTGGCATTGCTATTCCAAAGGTGAGCTGATTCACCTAGAACCTTCGCTGTTGTACATTGTTCGTCAAGGTCTGGTAAAGCTAAGCACAATGAGCGAAAGCGGCGACGAGATATTGATGGGGTTGGTCGGGTCATCAATGCCTTTTGGCTCTAGCCTGACCTCACTGCCGATATACCAAGCCATTGCATTTTCGGATGAAGTTCAGTTAGTTAACATTTCCCTATCAGAAATTGCAGGTTCTCCTCATCTTACTCAAGCTCTTTTGTCGCATATCAACGCACGCTTACGGCAAACTGAATTACTTTTAGCCATTGCTGGAAAGCGACAAGTGAAAGACCGTCTATATCACCTATTGCAGTTGTTAAAAAAGGAAATTGGTCAAAGTGTTAGTCAAGGTACTCGTTTGACTGTTCGGATAACGCATCAGGACTTAGCAGATGCCTGCTGCACGACGAGGGTGACAATCACACGATTGCTTAGTAAGTTCCGCCAAGAAGGTAAGATTACTTTTGATTCTAAGCAGCACATGATTATAAAGAATGAAATTTAACGGAAGTGCTTGTTATCTGTGAACCGTTAACAGGTCATAGTTAACAAGCCTCTGAGTGTTCTTCTATACAGATTTATATGACTAATTTTATCCTTTAGATAGATGGACTTGTACAGAAAGCAAATCTCTAGATAGAGTTAAAACAAATGAGCTTTTAACTAAAACTATAAATATAGGATTTCCTAAGTACTCAGTCTCGCTAGGAAAGGCTAAATATTTTCTAAATTTGAATAGAAGGAGTTCAACATGCCTGGTCAAATGTGTTGGTTACCTGTTCTTGGAGCAGGTGAAGAAAAGGTCTTACACTTACGGAATTATCCCAATGAACCTTGGAAACCTTACACAGCTTGTTCAAGCTATTTCGTTTCTGACTACACGATACCACAGGGTTCTAAAGGATGGGCAACCTATCAAAGACTAATTAAGAATGGCTGGACTATAGTGCCCAATGCCCAAGCCTATAGTTTACAAAAATCAGCAAAACTCGAATTGAAAGTCTAGTTCCTACTGTTTGTGTCAAAAAGCTTTGCCTTCAAGAAAACGTTAAGCTGCTTATTTGACACAGGAGAGGATTAGCGCAAGGAAATAATAGGCGATCGCAAAAACCAAATAAGTAAAAGGAGGTTGAAAATCAATGAATCCAAGTTTAATAGCAACACCAAAATTTACAAGGAATCAAAGAATCCGCTTTGCTGGCAGCTTAGGCAAAATCAAAAGCTATCAGCCTGGTTCAAATACCTGGACTTATGTTGTTGAGATGGAGATGGAACAAAACCCTGATTTTGATAGAGTTGGCAACGAGGCAAGCATTCTCCTCGATGAAGCAGACATTAATGGGTATTAAAAAAAGGCAGAGGGCAGAAGGAACAAAGGCTGATACTTTCTACTTTTGGCTCCGTTGTTAACGGGTTACTTATTTCTGCTGCGCTGCACGAGGCTTCTCACTTAATCGCTTACGTTATCAACTTGCATTCTCTAAGTTTTCTCCTAAAATCTGGATGATGGGACACCATGATACATTGGTGGTGTTGGGCAATACGCTGCGTCCATAGCTGTAGGTCAGATTTAGGAGACAAAGATGTTAACGCTCTCACCAATCAGTGACATCATTCAACAGCAACGCGAATTCTTTGCCACTGGCAAAACGAAAGATGTTGCCTTTCGCCTGGAACAACTTAAGCGTCTCAAGCAAGCGATTCTAGACAACCAAGCCGCTATCCTTGAAGCCGTTAATGCTGACCTCAACAAACCTGAATTTGAGGCGTATGCAACTGAGATTGGTGTAGTTAGAGAGATTGATTACGCCATCAAGCATCTCAAGTCTTGGGTTAAGCCCAAAAAAGTCAGCACGTCTATTGAGCAATTTCCCTCCTCCGCCTGCATTTATCCTGAACCGCTGGGAGTCGTGCTGATCATCAGCCCTTGGAACTACCCGTTTCAGTTGATGATTTCTCCCTTGGTAGGTGCGATCGCAGCAGGCAATTGCGCGATTCTTAAACCCTCAGAACTTGCGGCGAATACGTCCCGCATCGTCACCCAGATTACCGAAAAAACGTTTGACCCTAGCTATATCACCTCTATTGAAGGTGGTGTGGAAACAAGCCAACAACTCCTAGCCGAAAAGTTTGACCACATCTTTTTCACAGGTGGCACGAAAATTGGTCAAATCGTCATGGAGGCAGCAGCTAAACACCTAACACCCGTAACCCTAGAATTAGGCGGCAAGAGTCCCTGTATTGTCGATTCAAATGTCCATATAGAACACGCTGCCAAACGAATTGCTTGGGGCAAGTTTATCAATGCGGGTCAAACTTGCATTGCCCCGGATTATCTTTTAGTGGATCGCACAGTTAAAAATGACCTGTTGACGAGCATCAAACAGTACATCCAAGAATTTTACGGCGATGACCCCGCTAAAAGCCCCGACTATGGCAGGATTATTAACCAACGGCACTTTGAACGGCTTGCCTCATTTTTGAACGAGGGTCAACCTTACATTGGGGGTCAAATTAATCCAGAGGAACGATACATTGCTCCTACTGTCATTGATGGGGTCGATTGGGATACACCAGTAATGCAAGAGGAAATCTTTGGCCCAATTCTGCCAGTACTGGAATACTCAGACTTGTCAGAGGCGATCGCTAAAATTAATGCACGTCCAAAACCCTTAGCCTTGTACCTCTTCTCCAAAGATCAGCAGAAGCAGGAACGAGTCTTACGGGAAACCTCATCTGGGGGAGTCTGTATTAATGACACGGTGATGCAGGTGGGTGTCTCGGAACTGCCGTTTGGTGGTGTTGGTTCTAGCGGTATTGGCAGCTATCATGGCAAGGCAAGTTTTGATACCTTTTCACACCAGAAGAGTGTATTGAAGCGATCATTTTTACTTGACCTAGATTGGCGGTATGCTCCTTATCAAGGCAAGCTAAAACTCATCAAGCGGATTATCGGGTAAAAGTTTTAAGGAAAGGTCTTGTTATTTCCGGGTAGTCTTAAAGGGGAATCTCGCTCTCGCGGGAGCAAACAGGCTATGTTTCACCTGTTCATCCCAATGAAACCCCCATTCAGGTAGAGGTGTGTGTTTTCAGGTCTTTCCCAAACTAGCTCTCGTCAAAGAAAAATTGTTAACGTTGTCCTCCGGCACGGTTGGGGTTATATGCGAGGACTTCTCCTTGGGGGGAAAACTGAAGAACCTTCACTACCCCCCCCATTAGTGCTATGTAATATATTGGTGGAGCTTGGCCCTGTCTACGTTAAGCTTGGACAACTGCTTAGTACGCGCCCCGACCTGTTACCCCCACCCTATATTGAAGCCTTAACATCCCTGCAAGCTGAAGTCCCACCAGTGGCTTGGGAAGCAGTAGAAGCGATTATCCGCAAGCAGCTTTCTCAACCAATAGAACAAATTTTTAGCATTATTCATCACCAACCTGTTGCCGCCGGATCGATCGCCCAAACTCATCGCGCTAGGCTTATTGATGGACGTGAGGTGGCATTAAAAATACAACGCCCAGGCATTGATAGAGTTGTCGAGCAAGATATTAGGTTGCTTCGCGGCTTGGCACGGTTGGTCAATCGCACGGCTGTGGGGCAGTATTACAATCTAGTCTCTGTCGTTGAGGAATTCGCGAGTGCCTTGCGGGCTGAGCTAAATTTTACCCAAGAAGCCAGTTACACTGACACGCTACGGCGCAATCTCTCCAAGAGTTTTTGGTTCGATCCGCAAAAGCTCGTTCTTCCAGAAATTTATTGGGATTTGACGAGTGAAAAGTTACTCGTTATGGAGTGGCTGACTGGCGTTCCCCTATTACAGGCAGACATGAAGGGGACAAACTATGGGGGCAATGCCAAAGCCGAACGCCAAGCCCTTGCCGATTTAATTGTTAGAGCTTATTTTCAACAATTTTATATCGACGGCATATTTCATGCTGACCCTCACCCTGGAAATCTGTTTTATATTGAGCCAGGGCGTATTGCTCTGATTGATTTTGGTTTGATGGGTCGTTTAGACCCCCGCACGCAGCAGATTTTGATCGAACTAATTTTGGCGATCGCAAACTTAGATAGCAAGCGGTGTAGCCAATTAACGCTGGAACTGGCAGAATCTACTATCCCTGTGAATCTTGCTCACTTAGAAAATGACTTTGACCGATTGCTACGACGTTACTACAACCTAAACATAGCGGAAATTAACTTTAGTCAGTTAACCTATCAGGTGTTGCAAATTGCCCAGAAACACAAAATTCGTGTTCCCAGCAACATGGGATTGTATGCCAAGACTCTTGCCAATCTAGAAGGGGTAGCTCGCCAACTCGACCCTGATTTCAATTTAATCGAGCAAGTTAAACCCCTAATGGCAGATTTATTCCGGCAACGATTAATTGGACATGCTCCCCTGCAAGACCTTTTAAGAGCAGCCCTGGATATCAAATCCCTATCCCTAGAGGCTCCTCGCCAATTGGAGATGTTATTAGATCGGGTGACTTCTGAAACATTGCAATGGAACATAGCCGTGCGAGGACTTGACCCAATTCGCCGTAGTCTCCATAGTGTAGGTAATCAACTAACCTTCGGGATTGTGACAGCCGCTATCCTGATTGGTGCTGCAATGATTTTTTCCCAAGCTCCCAGTAATCCAATTTTCTTTTGGGTGAGCGGTAGTCTCTTTGTGGTGGCTAGTGTAATCGGCTTGTGGTTGATAATCAGCATGATTAGAAGTGGACGAGTGAAGTAGTTAGAGTTCAATAAGAACTGTACGCAAACAATAAAGTTCTTTACTAAGTGGCACACAGGTACAAATACTTAGAATAGAACTGTTTACTATCTGTATGCAGGACTGCCTAGACGGAGCCAGTTCCTACGATAATCACCTTCCAAGTCGTGTTCAGAACACGTCACGCGAAGTGAGATGAGCTTCTATTTCCTGACGCGATCGCCAAACAGGACGCAACTTTTTACTCGCGAACAGCCTCAACTGCTCACCTCTATTATGGGAGTCAGGTTGAGTGGCATTGCCGTAACTCGTCAGCGCCATTGCTCGGACTGGGTTAGAAAATTCGATCGCGGCAACATAGGACTCTCCTCCAATAGCTTCAAAACGCTGGTCTTCTGATGGAACAAACCAAAGCGTTCGGAAAAGACCGAGGTCATCGGCACCCCCATTAGCAGGCAAATCCATGTCGCCAACACGCAAGCGGAAAACGTCTCCCCACGGTACGTCCAACGCTCCATAAGCAGCCTCGACCTTAGTAGCTGCGGATTCCAGTGCTGCCAGAGCGCTAGTTGGATCGGCAAGACCATCAGGTGTCGCAAATGGGGCATTCTCATCCCAAGGAATGGCAAACAAGTTGGAGAAATCGACAGCTTGCTGCCAGAAGGCAAAAAGTACTGCACCACGGCTATTGGCATCAGCCTTACGATCCCAAGCACTTAGCACATCAGCCGCCCGACGTGCCAACTCTCCACCCTGCTGTTGTGCAGCAGCAATTAGATCGTCGAGCAAGCGATCAGCTAGTTCCATGCGTGTCGAGTGCTTGTACTCGACCATTTCCTCGAAGGAAATTTGTTTATCCTCAGCAAGCATATGAGCAGAGCGTTGCGCCCGGAACTCCATGAAACTGTGTGGTGCCATGTAGGGTGGATAGTTATCCGGATTGATTGCAGGTGGGAATGTTGTTGTCCAGGGTGGATCGTTGGCATTCTGTAGCCAGCCGCTTGGTGGATCGATTACGCGGGGTAAATCGCGGTAGGGGTGAAGTTTCGTCCACAACGTAGCCGATGTGTTGCCAGGAATGATGCTTGACCAAGATTCAAAATCGCCTTGACTTCGGACTGGCACTTGACCATTAAATAGATGCAGAATGTGTCCGTCTCGATCTGCATACATCACAGTGAACATCGGAATCTGTAAGCGCTGGAGAGCAGTTTCAAATTCAACCAGGTTTTTGGCACGCGCCATATCCCACCATTCCTCCAATGCCCCAGGCTGGTCAAGTCCGACGACCCGTAAGGCAATGACTTTGCCGTCTTTCTCGGCAACAATTGGCCCGTGAACGGAGCGTCGTACTATTAATGGTTCTTGACGTAGAGTGCCGTCAGCCTGCCTAACTTTAAGGGGTTTTTCTTCTGTCTCAAAGGCTCGAACCTTACCGTCAAACTGGTATCCTCCATTTGCTAGTGTCAGTTCGTAGGCATCCCATCCATCATGGGTGTTTACGGTGTGAGTCCAGCCTTGATAATCGTTGAATGCAATGTTTAAAACGGGGATACCGACCAGTGATGCTCCATAGGCATCGATACCTGGGGCAGTCAGTTGGGCTTCATACCAAAGGAATAAATCAGACCAAAGCAGGTGTGGGTTTGCCAGCAGCATCGCGTTTCCACTGGCAGATTGGGAAGGTGCGATCGCCCAACCATTAGAACCCATTTTTTGCCCAAACGCGGTACTAGCAGACTGCTCTTCGCTAATGTCTTCCACGCGATCGGGATTGACAACAAACGTGAAATGAAGCACCCGCTGGAGGTGAGCCAGTACATCCACTGCGCTCACTGGCAGTACAGTCTCAACTTCGTCATCAATTAGCTCGGCATGTTCTTTGGCATAGGCGTTAATCCCTTTGGCGAAGGCATCTAGATAGCCGCGAAAGGTTGGGCTTTGCCTGTCGTACCATTGACGAGAGCGATCGGGAACTCCCATTGTTTGAACCCACCGATCTGACTCTAAGTAATCTTCACCCCAGTATTCTGCTGCCCGTCCTCGTGCCTGCCCGTAGAGACGCAGAATGAGGTTACCGTGACTTTGCATCTGCGCCCACCCAAAGGCGTGGAACAGCTCCTTTGCATTCTGGCTATAGATATGAGGAACCCCATAGGTGTCCCAAAGAACTTCAGTCTTTTTTGACTCAGCAGCGAGGCTGTGGATGCCTGTGAGTAAGGTAAAGACAAGAGTGAAAAGCAGGAGTAGTCGGAGCGATCGCTCAAAGGGCAACGGCAGAGGCGATCGCCTTCTAAAACCAGTTTGTTTTGACAGTACAGAGAACATTTATTTTTAAACAATGTTTGATATAAATTGACAATTTAAGCTTCCTGTGCAGTAGCTACGTGTCGAAATTAATCAGGCAAGAGCCTGCACTAGCCAACAGCAGCATCGTGGTCAGGCATTACCTTCTCCACATCCCGCAACATCGGGAAAGCGTACCCTGCCAAGCCAATGAGCAACATGCAGATAGCACAGAACACATATAGTAGTGCCATCCCTGCACCTGCCCCCGTGCCGAATATCCAGCCAAACACGGGAGCGAGACTTCCTCCCGGCTTCATTGCTGGTTCAAAGACGTAATCCGCCAGAGAGCCGCCGAGCAAGTAGCCGATGGGGGAAGTAACCATCACGCTCATGGAACTCGCAGCAAACACTCGCCCTTGCCAATCAGGTCTTACCTTGCTCAACCAAATCGCTTGAGAGCAACTGCCAAGAAAGGGGAAATTAAAAGAGGAACAGAACTGTGCTGGAACCCAAATCGACAGGTTCTGACCCAATCCAAATACAGTTTTGCTCAAGCCCGCCCCCACCATGCTCATGAGTACGGCATGGATTCGGCGCTTTGGTCCCCCCCAAGTACTCATGAGCGACGCTCCAAACACGCCACCCACACCTGCTGCCATCGACACGCTTGCTAATGCGGTGGCATTATTATCAGAGCGGGCAAGAACCATTGGCGAATAGACAGCAGCGCCAAAGTCATGAGCTAGCTGGAACACCGACATTACTACAACCAGTGCCATCAGGCTGGGACGCGCCAAGATGTAGCGGAAGCCGAAGAAAAGTTCCTGTCGGATGTTCTTTCGGGGTTGCGGTTCTGTCGGAGTGCGGGGAGGTTGGGGAATGGGTACGAGGAGTAGTGTTGTAACTGCGATCGCAAATGTTATGAAATCAATGCACAAAATTCCGCTCAGACCAATGACATAGTAGAAAGACGCTGCTAAAGCAGGGGCAATAATATCGGCACCGTAACTCGCTAGGAAATCCAAGCTGCTGGCGCGACTATATTGCTCCTTGGGAACTAGCAGCGAGACTGAGGCAGAGTAGGCAAGTAACTGAAGGCAGCTAAACGCACCGTTGATTGTGCTGGTTACATAGATATGCCAGATTTGCAGGTTGTTGGTCAGATAGAGCAGGAGGATGATGAGTGTGGAAAGACCTACTGCCGCGTCACAGGCAACAAGCAGTAATTTACGGTTCCAGCGATCGACAATCATCCCAGCCAAGGGCGAAATCAAGACGTTCGCTAGACGGTTAAAGAAATAAACCAAGGCTAATGCTGTTGCTTGCCCCGTCAGTTGCCAAGCCCAGAGGGTAAGGGCAAAGGTGGTCATGTAACTGCCGACAATTGAGGCAGTCTGACCGCTCCAGATGATGAGGAAGGTACGCAGACTAGCAAGCTGTTTTGTTATCCTCATCACGTCTTGCTTCGCTCCTCGATTAGGTACTTAAACAAGTCGTCGAGGACGAGGTTGGCTGTCAGAGGGCTACCAATAGTCCAATGGTCTTCCACCTGATAAACCCTACCTTGCTCAACTGCGTCCAGCTTCAACCAGAGAGGGTCTGACTTGAGCCGATTCAGATTCTCTCGCGCCGATCGCACGGTTGCTAGAGTATCGCTGTGACTCCACGCTAATATGACATCCCCATCGGCATAGCGCATTAGCTCCTTGCTTATCCTCTCCCCCATCATCCTGCTGTTGTCCCGAACTTGAGCCGGTGGACGAGGTAATCCGATATCTTCCAAAATTGTGCCGCCAAAGGAATTCTGGAAGAAGATGAATATCCCCTCCGGATAAACACCGATGAGTGAAATGCTTGTTTGCTTCAGTCGTCCCATCTGAGCTTTAAAGCGTTCTATACGCTCGTCGTACTGAGCCATCAATTGTTTTGCCTTATCGGTCATTCCCAGCGCCTCGGCGTGTAGCGCCAACGCTTCCTTCCATTCACCAATTCTGAAATCGGTAATAACAGTGGGCGCAATTTTCGAGAGCTTATCGTAAACTGGCTCGGCGTTCCATTTTTGAGCCAGAATCAGGTCAGGCTTCAAAAGGAGAATTTTCTCAAGGTTTACTTGTTCGCTGTAGCCGAGAATCTCAACATCCTTGAGTTTGTCGAGTACAAATGATGGCACATTCGATACTGCGCCGATAGGCTGAACGCCCAAAGACAAGAGACTTACGACTGCATCGCTAACCAGTGCAACGACTCGCTGGGGATGAGCGGGGACACAAGTTTCACCCAGAGCGTGCTTGACCATTCGGCAGGGAGATTCCAGCCGCTCTTGTGTCTTTGGAGAATCGCCATCGTGGGGTGCAGCCTTCACGGATTCAGATAACTGTGAGCCAGTAGAAACAGAATCTTGGGATAAACTGCCGCTGCAAGCGCAGACTAGCCCAAAGGCAAGCAGTGCAAACAGGCACAGTTGGATAACCCTCAGAGTCAATTTAAGCCCTGGCCAATGGCATGAAGCCGTTGGCGAATTTGAAAAACCTAACCCCCCAACCCCCTTCCCTGCAAGGGAAGGGGGAGCAGAACTCCCCTCTCCTCTTAGAGGAGGGGCTAGGGGAGGGGTCAGACCTCTCGTGAATTTTCTCTTTCTCCCCATATCCCCATCTACTATCTTTGAACGCAACTCGGTATCAATCCTTGCATCACCAGCTAACGCGGTAGCCAACACTTATTGTTCTGCCACTGGCTGGACTGACAAAACTCTCAAAGCCGCTCCGTAGCGATTGGTCGTAGGCTTGGAAATATTGATTGTCGAGCAAATTCCGGATGCCGATTTGGAGCATTCCAGGACCGAGTTGGATGCTGCCAAGATAATCCAAAACAACATAGCTCTCGACGGGTGAAAGATCGATTCCGTCTTCAAAAGCGCGATCGCGATTGCCTACTAACACAGCCTGAAGACGATTCCGCCAACCTGGAGTGGTTTGATGCTCGACAAAGGCAGTCAGCTTCAACGGTTGGATGCGATCGTTTCCGAGAGCTAAGTACCCTTCATCATCATCGGGAAGATCGACCTCCCCTTCTGACCAACCCAGCGTACCACCTAGCGAAAAACCGCCACCGGGCTGCCAATCGAGAGTTGCTTCTATGCCGTAAATCCGCTCTGGAGCGCGGACAAGTTCAAAGAAATCATCAGTAGGTATGAGGGCTGCGCCCAAATCGGATTCGTTGAAGAAACCAGCTAAAGACACCTGCACCTTAGACCAATTGCCGCGTACCCCGATTTCGTAATTGTTAACCTTTTGCGGTTGAAGATCGCGCACGCTGCTTTCAAAGTTAAATCCGGCGGGTGGCGCAAACAGAACATCTACCAGATTGGGCACTGAAAAGCCCTGAGCATAGTTGGCATACAAACTCACTTCATCGGTGGCTTGATAGACAGCACCGACATTGAAGACAATATCATCAAAGTTACGTTTGCCGCCTTCTACCTCGTCACCCAAAAAACTGGTGTAGCTGGGAACGCTAAGATCAAAGCGATCGTAACGCGCTCCACCGCTTAGAGCGACGCGATCGCTCACGTCCCATTGCAGTTGGGCAAACAAACCCAGGCTTTCGACATCATAAGGAGGAACAATAGTCTCCTCACCAATTTTGCGGAATACTCGCCCCTCACTGTTATCGAACTCTTCAGAATCGAAAAGATTTCTGAAAAAGGAGTTCTCCTCGTTTGCGTAGTCGGCTCCCCAAAGGAGGCTGACCGTTTCCTCTTGATTAAAGGGTGTCTCAATCTGCAACCGTGCGCCCCAATTTTCGGCTTCCACAACCCTTTGGTCAATACCCTGATCGCGGTTTCGCCGATCGCGACCTTCAGTGTAAACTGTGTTATCTCGGAAGTAGGCTTGCAGCCCAAGCTGACTACCGAATACATTCTGGTTCGTGTAATTGAGATTGAGGGCAGTATTGCGATCGCTTTGCGGGGAAGTGCCAATGAAGTCGATGCCCTCTTCAAAAACGATGGCGCGGGGTTTTTGTATGCCAGGAATATCGTCAATAATTGGGTCTGAGATCGCGTTGGTATCTCGTTCAGTAGAGTAGTGACTGGCACTCAGTTCCAGCCGTTGTTGGTCATTAATGTCCCATCCCACCTTACCGAGTAGGTTGAAGGTTTCGCTTTCATCTATCCCCTGAGTGATGGCAAGGCGATCGCCTTCGGCATCAAAACTTGCTCCAACATCGTCCCGCGATAGATTAATGATCAAGTCAACATCGCCTTCATTGATCTCAAGTCCATACTCTTGGTAATTACCAAAACTTTCTGCTTCCAACTCTCCTAATGCCGCCGTGACACCTACTTCTACCGTAGTCCTCAGCCGTTGCTCTTCATTGGGCTTTCGCGTAATGATGTTGATGACACCGCCAGTTGCTCCTTGACCATAGATCGCACTTGGTCCGCGCACCACCTCAATGCGCTCGATGGAAGCTGGATCGATTGTTTGTAGCTGTCTGCCAAAATTACCAGAATTCGTATTTTGAGGGACACCGTCAATTAAAACTAGGGGCGCACGACCCCGCAAAGAAGCGGTTGTATCAGTGAAAGCCCTTTCGGTAGGAGGTCCATAGCCAGGAACTGTTTGAGCAAGAATGTCTTGTACGTCCCTTGTAACGGTGGCTTGTTGCTCGATCTCGTCACGAGTAATCACCGTCACCGATCGCGGCACTTTTGGTAACTCTTGTGCCGTGCGCGTTGCAGTGACTACAATTTCAAGTTCTGTTTCTTCCCCATCTCCGATAAGCTCTTCTTCCCCATCCTCTAGCACTGGAGCCAAACTTAGAGTCAAACCGCTCTCAGTCGAAATCACCTCCACCGTCGGCGTTCCCGTCTCTCCAATGACGGCAACTTGGATACTATTCGCATCGAGCTGAGTCACACTGACAGAACTAATTCCTTCTGCTGGGTTGTCTGCGCGAAACTCGTCACCCTCTGGAAGCACTAGCACGGCATTGGGGATATCAGCAATTAAGCTATTGCCCTCACTTCGGGTTTCTACTTCTAGCGAGTCTCCATCTTGGGTTTCTAAAATGACTTCAAAGCCGATGTCTGTTGGGTTAAGTCGTACACTTGTTACTTGTGCAACACCCGACTCGACCTGAGCGACTGGTGATGAACCTGCTGAGTTTGGCACAGACTCCTGAAATAACCCCTCCGCACGGGTAAGGGGAAACTCTATCTCGCTAAGACGGGGAATCGTCGTCCTTGGGAATTGAGAACTGGAAGCCTGGGGAGAACTTTTCTCCATCTCCCCATCTGGCACTGCTGTCCCTAAAGCTTGGTTGGGATTAGGCTGAGCCGAAACGCTCAAAGGCTCTGCCAGCACTGGCGGCATAATGCCAATACTGAGCAGTGCAATGATTGAAAACGGTAGATACAGTTTCATGACTTCTCCTCACCCCCAATAGGGGCAATCGAGTGTTGATTGTTCCCTAAAGGTTTTAATAATTATTCTCAATAGCACCCGCTCAGAATAAAACGGTAATGTTACTAAGGTCAAGAAAAGGATATGAAGATTTGTATAGTATTCCTACTTTGCCAAGAACTATAATCTGTACACCCAGCCTTTGAAAGTGTGTAATGCTTGTACCACTTGCCTTGTGCGGTAACTTCTTGTCTAAATTTGAATAGGTTAAAAATAAAAGTTCTGATAACTCCTTGACGAGATTAAAAGAATTGCTGTATCTTAACAAAGTCTAATCGAAAATAACTATCAACAAGCTCATGGAAGACCTCAACTAAAAACCTCATCAGGAAACACCTTGACCCTGAGGTCACTATCTTGCAAGTTTTTCCTTGACTGTATAGGTTCACAAGACTAAAAAACAGTACAACAGTAGTGCAACCCCATAGAGTTGCAGACTCACACTGCCAAGCTAAAGCATATTGAAGCGAACAAAGACCTGTTCCGAATGCTGGTTCAAGCATCCGGGTTCCTAATAGAGAGCCTTAGATGAAAGCCTTTGTTCACAGTTCTGGCACTTCCCAGCCGCGATTAGTAATACCAATTCGCTAAATACTTGCTACAAATATTTTTCTTGCTCCACCTTAAATAACAGGGTTGGGGGTGAATGTGTAGCGCCCTAAAAGTGAAATGCAATAACTGCCAGCGAATGAGATCGCATTCGTCAGTATTTCTTCGCCTTAACGAAATTGGGTTTAACTAAACTCGCCAGATTCAAAACGTCTGGTTTGCATCGAATCGAGTACGAAAAGTAATATGGCTCAACCTTTCAATGAGTATCCAGAAATCCTCCACAACTGCTCAACTTGGGTGGATCTTCTGCGCCAAAGAACTCTACATCAACCCGAACAACTTGCTTTCACGTTTTTGCCGGATGGAGAAACAGAAGGCGAACAGCTAACCTATCGAGAATTGGATCGGCGCAGTCGAGCGATCGCATCTCAACTTCAGGCTTTAAATTTAAGTGGCGAACGTGCCTTATTGCTTTATCCCCCAGGACTCGATTATCTGGCTGCATTTTTCGGGTGTTTGTATGCAGGAGTCGTCGCAGTTCCAGCGTACCCACCGCGCAACCAACGCAACACTCCTAGAATCCAAGCAATTTTGGCAGATGCACAGGTGGCGATCGCACTCACGACAACGGCAGTTCACTCCAAGGTGCAATCCCTCCTCACACAAAAAGCTGACTTGGGGAATTTACAGTGGCTGACGACGGATAACCTGGCGAGTGGGATAGAAGAGAGTTGGCAAGAGCCTTTTATAAAAAAAGATACGTTAGCGTTTCTGCAATACACTTCGGGTTCTACAGGAACACCCAAAGGGGTAATGCTGAGTCATGGCAATTTGCTACACAATGCCGCCATGACGTACCGCGTAATGGAGCATTCGCCCAGCAGTAAATTTATTTCGTGGCTGCCTGCATACCATGACATGGGACTCATCGGTGGTATATTGCAACCGCTGTATGGGGGTTTCCCGTGCATCCTAATGCCTCCAGCCGCATTTCTCCAGCGTCCTTACCGCTGGTTGCAGGCGATTTCCCAGTACAGAGGTACAACCAGTGGTGCGCCCAATTTTGCCTATGAACTCTGCATTCATAAAATTACACCAGAGCAACTCGATACACTGGACTTAAGCAGTTGGGATGTAGCGTTTAACGGTGCTGAGCCGATTCGGCAGGATACTCTGGAGCGATTTTGTGCAAAATTTGCACGCTGCGGCTTTCGTCCTTCAGCCTTCTATCCTTGTTACGGGATGGCGGAGGCAACGTTGATGGTTTCGGGTAGCCTCAAAAGCGCTCCGCCGACTGTCAAAACAGTCCGGGTAGATGCTCTAGAATGCAATCGGATTGTCGCGGCTGATGCTGATAACGAGGATGTTCGCACCTTGGTTAGCTGCGGTCAAAGCCTGCCAGAGCAGCAAATTGCGATCGTTCATCCCGAAACATTAACCCGTTGCCAACCTGATGAGGTCGGTGAAATCTGGGTATCAAGTCCAAGTGTGGGTCAGGGATATTGGAATCGCTCTGAAGAGACAGAGCCGACGTTTCAAGCTTACCCATCCGACACGGATACAACTGTGGAGAAAGAGCCTTTTTTACGAACTGGTGACTTAGGCTTTTTGCACAATGGGGACTTGTTCATCACAGGTCGAGTCAAGGATTTAATTATCATTCGCGGTCGCAACCTTTACCCTCAGGATATTGAACTGACCTCAGAACGCAGCCATCTAGCATTGCGATTGGGCAGTAGTGCAGCCTTTGCTGTTGAGGTTGAGGGTGAAGAACGCCTGGTGGTGGTGCAGGAGTTGGAGTTTCGCCAGAAGCCGGATGTTGAGGAAGTCATTGCCGCCATTCGTCAGGCAGTGGCTGAAGAACATGAGGTGCAAGTCTACGGGGTGGTTTTAATTAAGCCTGGGAGCATTCCCAAAACCTCTAGTGGCAAAATTCAGCGCCGTGCTTGTCGAGGCAAGTTTCTGGCAGGCGAACTGGATGCGATCGCTAGCAGTATTCTAGATACTTCTATTGTTGTAAACAATGAGAGGAGTCTAACCCGTGAAACCCTACTGGCAGTAGAGCCAGAAGAACGCCAGCAGCTTTTGGAGTCTTATCTTCAAGAGCAAGTAGCGCGAGTGTTGAGAGTAGCGCTCTCTGCAATCGATTGCCAGTCGCCTTTAAGCTGCTTTGGTCTTGATTCGTTAATGGTTTTCGAGCTAAAAAACCGGATTGAGGTTGACTTTGGGGTAGAGGTTGCGATCGCAGATTTCTTTGAAGGTACGAGCATTGCCCAACTAGCGACGCAAGTACTCAACCAAGTGACAGCAGCGGATTGGAAGCCCGTTTCGGTGTCTATCGAGCGAGTTCAGAAAACCTCTGCCGTTCATCCTCTTTCTTTTGCCCAGCAGCGATTGTGGTTCATCGACCAGTTGGAGAAGGGTAACCCTGCCTATAACATTTCCGTGGGAATTCGCCTAAAGGGTTCGCTAGATGTGGGGGCACTGGAGCAGAGTTTTAACGAAATTGTGCGGCGACACGAAGCACTGCGAACTAGCTTCAGCATTGCAGAAGGTCAACCCGTTCAGGTCATTGCGCCTTCTGTGACAGTGACTCTACCAGTGGTGGATTGCCAACAACTTCTCGAATTGGAGCATGAGTCCCGATACTGTTCGGATAAAGCCGACCTAACCCCCCCTACCCCCCTTCCCTACAAGGGAAGGAGGGAGCAATACTCCCCTCTCCTTGCAGGAGAGGGGCTGGGGGAGAGGTTAATCGAACAGTATTGGCATGAGTCCGAAGTACAGCGTATCGCTACCGAGGAAGGCCAGCAGCCTTTCGACCTGACGAGAGAACCATTATGGCGTGTCAAACTGCTGCGCTTGGGTGAACAGGAACACGTACTGCTGCTGACCTTGCACCACATTATCGGTGATGAATGGTCGGTCGAGGTGTTCATTCGAGAGATGGCAGTCCTCTACAAAGCATTCTTAGCTGATAGTCCCTTACCTCTATCAGAACTGCCCGTTCAGTACGCTGACTTTGCCTATTGGCAGCGGCAATGGCTTCAGGGAGAACTGCTGGAAACTCAGCTTTCGTACTGGAAGCAACAACTCAACGGTGTTCCGTCAGTTTTGCAACTGCCCACAGACCACCCGCGACCCGCTGTTCAGACGTATCGAGGAGCGCGTCAATCGCTGGAGTTACCCAAATCACTCGCTGATGCGATCCAAGTGCTATCTCGTCAAGAGGGTGTCACGCTGTTCATGGTACTCTTGGCAGCATTCCAGACGTTCCTCTACCGCTATACAGGGCAGGACGATATTCCTGTAGGCTCACCGATTGCCAACCGCAACCGCAGCGAACTTGATTTACTAATTGGCTTTTTTGTCAATACTCTAGTGCTGCGAACTGACTTGGCAGGGAACCCCAGTTTTCGGGAACTCCTCAGTCGAGTGCGTCAAGTGGCTTTGGGAGCGTATGCCCATCAGGATTTACCCTTCGATCAACTGGTCGAGGCACTGCGACCTGTAAGGGATGCCAGCTATACGCCATTATTTCAGGTGTCATTTACACTCCGGAAAGCTCCGCAATTGGAGGAGATTCCTGGATTGGCGTTGAGCCTGTTAAACGTAGAAACGTTGACGGCGCAGTTTGATTTAAGCCTATTTGTTGACATTACAGAGCAAGGATTAATTGCCTCATTTGAATACAATACCGACTTGTTTGAGGCTGCGACGATCGCGCAAATGTTGGGGCATTTTCAGAACTTGCTAGAGGGCATTGTCTCTAATCCCAACCAACGCCTTTCGGACTTGCCACTGTTGGCTCCAAGCGAGCGGCATCAACTGCTCGTGGCTTGGAATAATACACAGGCAGAGTATCCTACAGATTTGTGTATTCATCAGCTATTTGAGGCACAGGTAGAACGGACACCAAATGCGATCGCTCTAGTCTTTGAAAACCAGCAACTAACTTACCAAGAGTTAAACAATCAAGCCAATCAACTGGCGCACTACCTGAAACAGTTGGGTGTGGAACCAGACGTGCTAGTGGGTCTGTGCGTAGAGCGCTCCTTGGAGATGGTTATCGGGATACTGGGCATTCTCAAAGCTGGAGGCGCTTATGTGCCGTTAGACACCGCCTATCAGAAAGAGCGGCTGGCTTTCATGTTGGAAGATACTGGGGTATCAGTACTGTTGACCCAGGAACGGCTTTTAGAAACGCTGCCCGAACCCACAGCTAAAGTCGTTTGTTTAGACACAGATTGGGAATCGATACAAGTCCACACTCACAGCTCAATCCAAAATCCAAAATCTAAAATCCCAAATCCTTCCAGCCTAGCCTACGTCATTTATACCTCTGGCTCCACGGGTCAACCAAAAGGCGTTTTGGTAAGCCATGCCAATGTTGTCCGTCTGTTTGCTGCTACTCAGCCCTGGTATCACTTTAACGAACAGGATATTTGGACACTCTTCCATTCCTATGCCTTTGACTTCTCCGTTTGGGAAATCTGGGGTTCTCTTCTCTATGGCGGGCGCCTGGTGGTGGTGCCTTACTGGATTAGTCGATCGCCTGAGGCGTTTTACGAGTTGTTGTGCAAAGAACAGGTAACGGTTCTCAACCAAACGCCTTCAGCTTTCCGCCAACTGATTCGGGCTGAAGAAACGTTGGGAGTTAACCCAGATCTGAGCCTTCGGCTAGTCATCTTTGGTGGAGAAGCCTTGGAATTGCAAAGCTTGAAACCCTGGTTTGAGCGACATGGTGACAAGGTTCCTCAGTTAGTCAATATGTACGGCATTACAGAAACAACCGTGCATGTTACCTATCGCCCACTAACAATGAGCGATCTGATCGGGATGAGCAGTGTTATCGGTCGCCCAATTCCAGACTTACAGGTATATGTGCTGGATCGGCATCATCAACCTGTGCCGATTGGGGTTCCCGGTGAACTGTACATAGGTGGCGCTGGTTTAGCTCGTGGCTATCTCAATCGCCCAGAATTAACGACCGAACGGTTTATTCGCAATCCCTTTGATAACCAACTAGATGCACGATTGTATAAGTCCGGTGATTTGGTACGCTATCTGCCCAATGGTGACTTAGAGTACTTAGGGCGGATCGACCAGCAAGTTAAGATTCGGGGCTTCCGTATCGAATTGGGAGAGATCGAGGCAGTGTTGGGACAGCATCCCGCAGTGCAAGACGTTGTGGTGATGGCACGGGAGGATATCCCTGGTGCTTTGCATTTGGTGGCTTATGTTGTCCCCAACCCCAAGCAAATGCCCAACATCAGTGAGTTGCGCCACTTCCTCCAAACAAGGTTGCCCGACTATATGATACCCGCCAACTTTGTGCTGCTAGAGGCACTGCCGCTGACATCAAACGGTAAGGTAGACCGTCGGAGACTACCTGCACCAGAGGGTCATCGTCCGGATTTGCAAGAGGTTTATCAGGCTCCCCGTTCTGAGGTGGAACGAGCGATCGCAACAGTTTGGCAATCAGTATTGCACCTAGAAAAAGTGGGTGTTCACGATAATTTCTTTGACCTCGGTGGTCATTCATTATTAATGGTTCAGGTTAATAACAAACTACGGGATGTTTTTAACTGCGACTTGCCCATCGTAACAATGTTTCAAAACCCGACAATCAGCTCTTTGGCTCAGCATTTAAGTCAGAAATCAGAGGAAACATCTGCTTTTGACGCTGTGCAAAATAGGGTTCAAAAACAATTAGACGCTATCAACAAACGCAAAAAATTATTAACGAAGCAACAAAACACTCACTAAAAATCGAGTGTACTGAGAAGAGAAAAGCTAATGGGTATTGCAGAACCATACGATTCAATCGAAGGAATAGCCATCATCGGCATGGCGGGTCGTTTCCCTGGAGCCAAGAATCTCGATGAGTTTTGGCAAAATTTACGAGATGGAGTGGAGTCCATTTCCTCCTTCACCGATGAAGAGTTAATCGCTGCGGGAATAGACCCAGCCGTACTGAGTGATGCCAATTATGTCAAAGCGGGTGCAGTATTAGAAGATATCGAGTTATTTGATGCTTCGTTTTTTGAAATTAATCCTAGAGAAGCTGAACTAACAGACCCACAACATCGCCTATTTTTAGAGTGTGCTTGGGAAGCCCTCGAAAGTGCTGGTTATGATTCCCAAAGGTGTGAAAGTCGAATTGGAGTTTACGCCGGGGCAAGCCTGAGTAACTATTATTCCTTTGATTTAAACCGCGATCGCATGGGTTCGGCGCAATGCTACCAGACGCTAATTGGTAATGATAAAGATTTCCTCACAACTCGCGTTGCTTACAAATTAAATCTCAAGGGACCGAGCATTACCGTTCAAAGCGCCTGCTCTACGTCATTGGTTGCTACTGCGATCGCTTGCCAAAGTTTGCTGAATTACCAGTGTGATATGGCGTTGGCGGGTGGGGTTTCCATTCGAGTACCCCAAAAAACGGGCTATGTGTACCAGGAAGGAGGAACGTTATCGCCTGATGGTCATTGTCGCGCCTTTGATGCCCAGGCTAAGGGAACAACGATTGGGAATGGTTTGGGCGTTGTCGTTTTAAAGCGGCTATCGGAAGCGATCGCAGATGGCGATTGCATTCATGCTGTGATTAAAGGTTCAGCCATTAACAACGATGGTTCTCGGAAAGTTGGGTATACAGCGCCGAGTGTGGACGCTCAAGCCGAAGCGATCGCAGAAGCGATAATGTTTGCAGAGGTTGAACCCGAAACAATCAACTATATTGAGGCGCACGGCACTGGAACCGCTTTGGGCGATCCAATTGAAATTACAGCGCTGTCCAAGGTTTTTCGCGCTAGGACTGAAAAAAAGGCTTTCTGTGCGATCGGTTCGCTTAAAACAAATATCGGTCATTTAGATGCAGCAGCAGGCATCGCAGGACTGATTAAAACTGTTTTAGCCCTCAAACACCAATCCATACCGCCGACACTGAATTTCGAGCAACCCAACCCCCAGATTGATTTCGCCAACAGTCCTTTTTATGTCAATACAACATTTTCCCCCTGGAAAGCAGGGCTGACTCCTCGCCGTGCTGGTGTGAGTTCGTTGGGGATGGGTGGAACCAATGCCCATGTAATTCTTGAAGAAGCCTTAGTGCTGCCAGCGTCTAGCCCTTCTCGTCCTTGGCAGTTGTTGGTACTCTCTGCCAAAACCGAGTCAGCACTAGAAACGGCTACAACAAATCTCGTACAACACCTCACCCAGCATCCCGAACTAAACCTAGCCGATGTCGCTCATACGCTTCAAGTGGGGCGTAGAGAATTCAATCATCGTCGAATGTTGGTGTGCCGGGATATCGAGGATGCCGTTAATGCATTAGAAATGCAAGATGCTCAACGAGTTTTTACCCACGTTCAAGAACCGTGCAACCGTCCTATCGCCTTTATGTTTCCCGGACAGGGAGCGCAGTATGTGGACATGGGCAAAGAACTTTACCAGACTGAGGCGACGTTCAAAGAGCAAGTTGATCGCTGTTGTGAATTGCTCAAACCGCACTTGGGGATAGATTTGCGATCGCTAATCTATCCCATTGAGTCTGAGGCTGAAGGTGCAGCAGAGAAACTGAAACAAACTGCGATCGCTCAACCCGCCTTATTTGTCATCGAGTACGCCTTAGCTCAGTTGTGGATGTCATGGGGCATTTCTCCTCAGGCAATGATTGGTCATAGTCTTGGGGAATATGTCGCAGCTTGCCTCGCTGAAGTCATGTCTCTTGAAGACGCTTTAGCTCTAGTTGCGGTTCGAGGGCGACTGATGCAGCAACTCCCAACAGGAGCAATGCTTGCTGTTTCACTGCCTGCAAGTGAGGTTGAAACCCTACTCGATAATCAATTATCCTTAGCTGCCAGCAATGCTCCAGCCTCGTGCGTGGTTTCGGGAACCCATGACGCTATAAATGCCTTTCAAAACAAGTTACTAGCTCAAGGGATAGACTGTCGCCACCTGCATACCTCCCATGCTTTTCATTCCCCGATGATGGATGCCATTTTGGAACCCTTTATCGAGGAAGTTAAAAAAGTCAAACTGAATCCTCCTAAAATTCCCTTTGTCTCCAACGTCACGGGAACCTGGATTATTACTGCACAAGCTACAGACCCGAATTACTGGGCGCAGCACTTACGCCAAACAGTTCGCTTTTCATCGGGTATCACCCAGTTGCTGCAAGAGCCGAATCGCATCTTGTTGGAAGTTGGTTCTGGATGTACCTTGTGTAGCTTCGCCAAAAAGCATTTAAACGGGGAAGATGGGCAGGTTGCGATCGCATCGTTACGCCATCCCAAGGATGAACAGTCTGATGTTGCATTCTTGCTGAATGCCTTGGGCAAGCTGTGGCTGTCTGGAGTCGAGGTGGATTGGTCAAGATTTTATACCGATGAGCGCCGCCATCGCCTTCCCTTGCCGACGTATCCGTTTGAGCGTGAGCGTTACTGGATTGAACGCCAAAAACGTGCGAATGCGATTGCTTCAACTCAAGATTCACTGACCAAAAAACCGGATATTGCTGATTGGTTCTACGTTCCTGTTTGGAAGCAATCTGTATCTCCAGCGTTGCTCGAACAGAAAAAGTTAGTAGCACAAAACTCTTGCACGCTCATCTTTGTCGATGAGTGTGGCTTGGGTGAAGCACTGGTAAAACAGCTCGAACTTGAGGGGCAGGACGTAATTACTGTGGCTGTTGGGTCGGGGTTGACAAATTTGAGCGAATGCGCTTTCGCCCTTAATCCCCGACAAGGCAATGACTATGAGGCTTTACTCAAGGAACTTTTAGCACAAAACAAGCTGCCCAAAACGATTGTTCATTTATGGAGCGTCACTCCTTACACTTCCACAACATCAGAACTCAAATCCCTTGAGGAAAGCCAAGCCAAAGGATTCTACAGCTTGCTGTTTTTAGCCCAGGCACTTGGGAAACAAAACACTACTGATGAGTTTCAAATTACGGTCATCTCCAACAATTTGCAGTCAGTGACAGGACTTGAAAGTTTATGTCCGGAAAAGGCAACTGTACTCGGAGCGGTTAAGGTTATTCCGCAAGAATATCCAAACATTAGCTGTCGCAGCATTGATGTTGGGTTAACCTCTCCCCCAACCCCTCTCATGAATAAAAGGCTTCGTCCTCTGTCCTCTCCCCTTGTAGGGGAGAACGAGAGGGGTGGAGAGGGGAGTATTACTCCCCCCTTCCCTTGCAGGGAAGCCGGAGCTTTAGTGAGGAGGCTGGGGGGGTTAGGTTTTTCCGCTCCGAACACTATTCCCTTAAAAGGAACTTGGGAAGAACACAACCTCACAAACCAACTGCTAGCAGAACTAACAGCCCAATCCCCTGATTCAGTTATCGCCTACCGAGGTTTGCATCGCTGGGTGCAAACCTTTGAACCAGTCCGATTGAATGCAACTCCTGAAGGGACACCAAAACTGTTAAAGGAAGGGGGAGTTTATCTAATTACAGGTGGACTCGGAGGTATTGGACTTGCTGTGGCGGAATATCTAGCCCAGACGGTACAAGCAAAACTAATCCTCGTGAGTCGTTCAGCGTTACCCAACCGAGATGAATGGGAAAAATGGCTGGTTACTCACACTCAGCAAGATAGTGTCAGCCACAAGATTCGGAAAGTGCAACAACTGGAAAAGTTGGGGGCTGAGGTTTTAGTTGTCAGTGCTGATGTGACTGAACTCGAACCAATGCGAAAAGCGATCGCGCTAGCGCACCCGCCAAGGGCGATCGCAACAGCACAGCAGGAGTTTGGTCAGATTGATGGAGTCATCCATGCAGCCGGAGTTCCTGGGGGCGGCATGATTCAGCGAAAAACACTGGAGGAAGCTGAAAGGATTTTGGCTCCCAAAGTCAAAGGAACGCTGGTTCTCCATGAACTCTTCAAAAATACCCAGTTGGATTTCTTAGTTATCTGCTCATCACTGAGTTCAATTCTGGGGGGATTCGGGCAGGTAGACTATGCCGGAGCGAATGCCTTTCTTGACACCTTTGCTCACTGGAATTATTCCAAAAACGGCACGTTTACTATATCTATTAACTGGGATACCTGGCAAGAAGTCGGGATGGCAGTCAATACAGCCGTGCCACTCAAACTCCAATCCTTGCAAGCAGAGAATCTTAAAGAAGGAATTTTGCCAAACGAAGGTGCAGAAGCATTGGGTCGTATTTTGGGGGTTAAACTGCCTCAAGTTCTAGTATCGACTCGTAATTTTCAGATGCGGGTCGAGCGAGAAAAAGATTTAGGCGCATTACTGTCCTCAGAAATTTTAGACACGGCGAACCTACCCGAACCGACACACTCGCGACCTAACTTGAATAATGCTTACATTGCTCCAAGAAATGAAATTGAGCAAACACTAGTTAACATCTGGCAAGGGTTGCTGGGCATCGAAAACGTAGGGATTTACGACAACTTTTTTGAACTTGGGGGAGATTCCCTCATGGCTGTCCGAGTCATTGCTCAAGTTCGAGAAGCCTTCCAGATAGAACTGTCTTTATCAAGCTTGTTTGAAAACCAAAATGTTGCGGGTATGGCGGAGTCTATTGAAAGAGTTCGCGGGACAGTTCAAACACTTCAGTCTTCTATCAGTACGGTGCTTGGCGATGGAGCGATCGCCAGCAAAGAAGCCGATCGCGAGGAAATTACATTATGAATCAAACAATAGAAGAATTTCTCTCTTATCTCAGTAACTTAGATATCAAATTATGGGTGGATGGCGACCGCTTGCACTGTAGCGCTCCAAAAGGTGTGTTGACAGCAACATTGCAGGCTCAACTGGCTGAACGGAAACCAGAAATCCTCACGTTTCTCGATCAATATAATTTCGATCGCTTAAGCGCTCGTTACCAACCTCTTCCAACGCTAACGCCCAATTTAGCGGAGCGATACGAGTCATTCCCTCTCAATGAAATGCAGCAAGCTTATTGGATTGGCAGAAATAGCTTCTTCGAGGGGGGGAATGTTGCCATCCATGTCTATACCGAGATTGAAAGCACTGATTTAGATTTAGAGCGGTTCAATCTGGCATGGCAGAAGTTGGTTGAACGTCATGATATGCTGCGAGCGCTCGTGTATTCTGACGGACAGCAGCAGGTTTTAGAACGGGTTCCTCCCTATCAGATTCAACTGTTGGATCTGCGGGGACAAGACTCGGATACCATGACTTCTAAATTGGAAGTTATTCGCGATCGCTTATCTCACCAAATTCTGCCGATTGACCAGTTTCCCCTGTTTGAGATTTGTGCGACTCAGCTCGATGACCACCATTTTCGCCTGCATATCAGCGTCGATGGTTTATGTGTTGACGGCTGGAGCGCTCAAGTTCTTTTGCAGGATTTGGTGAAATTCTACCAAAACCCCGACGTTACCCTGCCTTCTCTAGAGCTTTCGTTCCGGGACTACGTTCTAGCAGAGATTGCGTTTCAAGACTCCCCAACGTTCCAACGCTCCCTAGACTATTGGCAGAAGCGTCTTCCTACATTACCGCCAGCACCGGATTTACCTCTGGCAAAAGCTCCCGGTTCCCTGACACAACCTCAATTTAAGTGTTGGGATACGCAACTGGAACCGGAAGTCTGGCAACCTCTGAAGTTACGAGCCGCTAAAGCAGGTTTAACGCCCACTGGAATTTTACTTGCTGCCTATGCTGAGGTGCTGACGCTTTGGAGTAAGAGTCCCCGATTCACGATCAACGTGCCGCGTTTCAATCGTTTACCGTTACATCCCCAAGTCAACGACATTATCGGGGAGTTTGCCTCATTTACGTTGTTGGAAGTAGACAACTCCGGGCAAGAGCCGTTTGAAGTTCGGGCAAGACACTTGCAAGAACAACTCTGGAAAGACTTAGAACACCAATATGTCAGTGGGGTAAGAGTACTGCGAGAACTATCCAAAGTTCAGGGCAGGACTTCAGGCGCGATCGCACCCGTTGTATTTACCACAACTCCTCAAAGCGTAGGCAGCCATCTGGATTCTTCAAGAGCCTCCTTATTCAAAGAGTTGGGAGAGGTCGTTTACACCATTAGTCAAACGCCTCAAGTTTGGCTGGATTGTCAATACATGGAGGCAGAGGACTCCCTGTTCTTGAACTGGGATGGAGTGGAGGATTTGTTTCCTGCCGGACTGGTGGACGACATGTTTGATGCGTTCTGCTGTCTTTTAAGGCGACTTGCAACTGAGGAGGAGGCTTGGCAAAAAACAAGGCGGCAGTTGATACCGCCCAAACAGTTGGAACATCAAGCAGCCATCAATGACACTGCTGTTCCCATGCCAGAAAAGCTAATTCACACCTTGTTTGCTGCCCAAGTATCTCAGCAACCCCAGCAAGCGGCTGTGATTACACCTAACCGCACTCTTAGCTACGAAGAGTTGTACCGTCGCTCGAATCAAGTCGGTCATCGATTGCGGCAATTGGGTGCATTGCCCAACACTCTAGTAGCCATTGTGATGGAGAAAGGTTGGGAGCAGATTGTTGGTGTGATGGGTGTACTCGCGTCTGGTGCTGCCTATTTGCCCATCGATCCGGGATTACCGAAAGAACGCCTTTGGTATCTGCTGGAGAATGGCGAAGTGAAGTTAGTTTTAACTCAGTCTTGCTTGCGCGATAGCGAAGCGCTGCTGCGAAGCGCAGATCGCTTAGAGTTCCCAGAAGGAATTCAGTGCCTGTGCTTGGATAACGAGGAGTTAGCAGGTGAAAGCGACCAACCTTTAGAGCCAGTCCAAAACCCTGATGACCTTGCTTATGTTATCTATACCTCTGGCTCAACGGGTTTACCCAAAGGGGTTATGGTGGCTCATCAGAGCGTTGTTAACTTAGCGCTCCACACTAATGAGTCTTTTAAGGTGAGTGCTAGCGATCGCGTACTGGCTCTCACAGCTCTCAACCATGACCTATCCGTCTATGACATTTTCGGACTTTTGACAGCAGGCGGAACGCTCGTCATCCCCGACGCTTCAGCGCAACGCGACCCAGCTCACTGGCTAGAATTAATGCAAAAGGAACGGGTCACAGTCTGGAACTCCGTACCTCCGATGATGGAGATGTTGTTAAACTATGCCGCCAGTCGTTCTGACGTGCAGCTTCCAGATTTACGCCTAACATTTCTGGGAGGAGATTGGCTGTCGGTTACGTTGCCTAATCGATTGAAGGCTCTGGCAACAAACGTTCGCCTAGTCAGTATCGGTGGACCGACTGAAACCACTGTTTGGAATATCTGGTATCCGGTGGAAGCCGTTAACCCAGACTGGAGAAGCATTCCCTACGGTCACCCCATTGCCAACACAAAATACTACATTTTCAATGAAGCGTTGGAAGACTGTCCTGTTTGGGTTCCGGGAGAACTCTACTGTGCTGGGATGGGGCTAGCCAAGGGGTACTGGCGAAACGAAGAAAAGACTCGCGCCAATTTTATCAATCATCCTGTCACGGGGGAACGGCTGTACAAAACGGGAGATTTAGGGCGCTATCTGCCCGACGGCACGATTGAGTTTTTGGGACGAGCGGACTTCCAGCTCAAAATTCGGGGCTACCGAATTGAACCTGGGGAGATTGAAGCAGCTTTAGTACAGCATCCAACTGTGGAGGCATCGGTTGTTAAGGTAGTTGGCGAACAGCGAGGACAAGAACGCTTGGTTGCTTATCTAGTCTTAGAGCAAGAGCAAGTCCCCGCGCTTGATGAACTGCGAAGTTTCTTGAGGGAAAAGCTGCCGGAATACATGATTCCCTCTGCCTTCGTCTGGCTGGATGCCCTGCCCCTATCGCCAAATGGCAAGGTAGACCGTCAAGCACTTCCTGAACCCGACACAATCATTGCCAAGCCGGAAAAATCCTTTGTGCCACCTCATACCTCCCTTGAGAAGGTGATGGCAGGTATCTGGGCTGAAGTTCTGGATGTAGAACAGATTGGCATCCACGACAACTTTTTCTTGGATTTAGGGGGAAACTCCCTGCTAGCCACTCAGGTTATGGCTCATGTGCGTGAAACCTTGCAGATTGAGCTACCCCTGCGACATTTCTTCGAGTCACCTACCGTAGCTGAGCAAGTGGCGGTAATTCTCCAAGACTCAGCACAGCGAGCCAAAGTTGAAGCCATTGCTCAACTGGTGTTGAGTCTTGCTGAACTTTCGGATGACGAAGTGGACAAAATGCTGGCTGAAAAGACACTAAGTTAATCGAGGCATCGTAAACAAAAATGAGTTCTTTAAAGCTTTCTGCTAAACGGCGTGCGCTGCTTGAGGTGTTGCTTCAAGAAAAAGGGGTAGATTCTTCGCCTATTGAACGGATTTCTCGCAGAAACAGTAGCGACCCTGTTCCACTATCCTTTGCTCAAGCAAGGCTGTGGTTTCTCGATGAGTTAATGTCAGGCAGCCCTTTGTTCAATATCTCTACTGCCCTTCGCCTGAAAGGGTCACTCAATGTGGCGGCGTTTGAGCAGAGTTTGAATGAAATCATCAAGCGTCACGAAGCCTTACGCACCAATGTTGTCAAAGTTGATGGGCAACCCTTTCAGGCGATCGCACCGACCTCGACCTTAACCTTACCCCTGGTGAACTTACAGGAATTCTCTGACGTTGCGCGAGAAGCTGAAGTCTTAAGGTTAGCTCGTGAGGAAGCAAAACGACCGTTTAATTTGGAATGCGATCGCTTATTACGAGCTACACTGCTACGGTTGAATGAAACCGAGTATATAGTCCTATTCACCATCCATCACCTCGTCTCTGATGACTGGTCAATCGGAATACTGATTCGAGAACTAACTGCGCTTTACGAAGCCTTCAACCACAACCATCCCTCACCCTTGCCAGAACTCCCAATCCAGTATGCAGACTTCGCTCTTTGGCAGCAGCAGTGGTTGCAGGGAGATGTACTCCAGAATCAACTCTCCTACTGGAAACAGCAATTGGGCGGTCATCTTCCCATCCTCCAGTTGCCGACAGATCACCCCCGACCCGCCGTTGCTACCTTCCGAGGTGCGAGTCAATCCTTTTCCTTGACTGCCGAACTCACTGAAGCACTCAAGGTACTGAGCCAAAAAGAAGATGCCACGCTCTTCATGATTCTGCTGGCAGCGTTCAAGACACTGCTATACCGCTACACGGGAAGCGAGGATGTTGTAGTGGGTTCGCCTATTGCCAACCGCAATCGAGCGGAAATAGAAGGGCTGATTGGTTGTTTTGTCAATACCCTAGTCCTGCGAACTGAGTTGTCTGGCAATCCCACGTTTCGAGCGCTGCTGCGTCGAGTGCGCGAGGTCACATTAGGAGCGTATGCCCACCAAGATTTGCCATTTGAGAAGCTCGTTGAGGAACTCCAACCAGAGCGAAACCTGAGCTACACGCCTCTGTTCCAGGTGATGTTTGTCATGCAAGACAACGTATCGATGTCTGCATTAGAGCTGTCGGATTTGACTTGGAGTCCCCTGACAAGCAACAAAGACACCACGGATTTTGATTTGACCCTGTATGTCACAGAAGTAAGAGGAGAACTGGTTGGAACGCTGGAATATAGTACTGACTTGTTCGATGCAGCTACCATTGCTCGGATGGCAGAGCATTTGCAAACGCTGCTCTCAGGGATTGTTGCCAATCCCGAACAGCGCCTGTTTGAGTTGCCCCTACTCACAGCAACAGAACAGCATCAGGTGCTGGTGGCGTGGAATGGTACCCAGACAAACTATCCGCAGGAGCGATGCATTCACGAGTTGTTTGAGGCTCAGGTGGAACACTCGCCCGATGCGATCGCGGTGGTATTTGAAGACGAGTACCTGAGCTACCGGGAACTGAATCAACGGGCAAATAGAGTGGCACACCACTTGCAAAAGTTGGGTGTCAAGCCAGAGGTACTTGTCGGCATCTGTGTAGAGCGTTCCCTAGAGATGGTGGTCGGGATTCTGGGAATTCTCAAAGCGGGTGGAGCTTATCTACCACTAGATCCAGCGTATCCGCAAGAGCGTCTGGCTTTCATGATGGAGGATGCTCAGATCTCGTTGTTGTTAACCCAAGAGCGGTTGAAGGAATGGCTCCCTGAAAACAAAACTCAGGTCGTTTGCTTGGATGCAGATTGGGAGGTAATTCACCGAGAGAGTTTGGAGAATCTTGTTAACAGCGCTACATCTGAGAATCTGGCTTATGTGATTTATACGTCAGGATCGACAGGACAACCCAAGGGGGTGATGATTCAACATCAGTCTTTAGTGAACTACACCCAGACCGCAAGTGTTGAATATTCAATCTCATCTAGCGAGCGCATCTTACAATTTGCATCGATTAGTTTTGATGCCGCAGCCGAAGAAATATTTCCCTGCCTAGCACAAGGCGCAACCCTAGTGCTGCGTACTGATTCCATGTTGAATTCAGTACCAGCATTTTTACAACAATGCCGTGAAAAGTCGATAACTGTATTGGACTTGCCGACAGCTTTCTGGCATCAACTCACTGTCGAATTATCTGAGAAACGGTTGCAGCTACCCGATCAACTGCGTTTGGTGATTATTGGTGGAGAACGGGCGCTTCCGGAGCGGCTAGCAATGTGGCAGAAGCAGGTGGGCAAACGAGTACAACTCGTGAATTCTTACGGTCCTACGGAAGCGACTATCGTGGCAACAATGAGCAATCTGTCGAAGATGGCAGAAGTGGACGCCAGATTGCGAGAAGTACCGATTGGGCGTGCTATTCCTAATGTTCAGGTTTACGTGCTAGACCCTTACCTGCAACCCACCCCGATTGGAGTACCAGGCGAACTTTACATTGGTGGTGCAGGGTTAGCACGCGGCTATCTAAATCGACCAGAATTAACTGCCGAGAAATTCATCAATATACCGCTTGCACAAATCCAGAAGACTCCTCCTAAAGCCCCCCCTTACCAAGGGGAGATTAAGGAGGGTAATTCCAATTCAGGCAAGAAGTCTAATTTAGAGAGTTCTGAGTTAGAAGAAAACTCTTATTCAAGACGCCTCTATAAAACCGGAGACTTAGCCCGATATCTGCCCAGTGGGGAGATTGAACTCATCGGACGCATTGACGACCAAGTGAAAATCCGAGGCTTTCGCATCGAGTTGGGTGAGATTGAGGCGGTACTGAGCCAACACCCAGGTATCAGAGAAACTGTCGTGGTAGTTCGGGAGGATGAACCAGGGAATAAACGCTTGATAGCCTATGTCGTTCTTCAACCAGAGCAGATACTAACGACTACAGAACTGCGCCGCTTCCTAGAGAAGAAGCTGCCTCAGTATATGCTGCCAACGGTTTTCGTGATGCTGGATGCTCTACCGCTCTTACCCAGCGGCAAAGTGGCTCGTCACGCACTACCTGACCCTGACACAGGCAAATCCGAGTTAGAAAAAACCTTTGTGCCGCCTCGTACTGCTGTCGAGAAAGTGCTAGCCAGCATCTGGAGCGATGTTCTGAGACGGGAGTTGGTCGGAGTAGAAGACAACTTCTTTGAGCTAGGTGGAGATTCTATCCTCAGCCTGCAAATTATTTCCAAAGCTAATCAGGCAGGTCTTAAGCTTGCCCCCAAGCACCTGTTTCAGTACCAGACAATTGCTGAGTTAGCTGAAGTGGCGGGTACAACCCAGACACCGCAGGCAGAACAGGGCTTAGTAACGGGTGTAGTGCCTCTCACTCCTATCCAACACTGGTTTTTTGAGCAGGATCTTCCAGAACCGCACCACTGGAACCAAGCCGTTTTGCTGGAATTGCGGCAAGCGCTGAACCCAGAGGTATTAGATAAGGCAGTGCAGCACCTGTTGGTACACCATGATGCACTCCGTTTGTGTTTTGAGCGGCAGGCATCCCATTGGCAACAAGTGAACGCTGGTTTTGTTAAATCCGTATCCTTAACACAGGTGGATTTGTCAGCGCTGTCGGAATCGGAGCAGGGAGCGGCAATTGAAGCGGCAGCAGCCCAATTGCAGGCTAGTTTAAATCTGTCTGAGGGTTCGTTAGTGCGGGTCGCTCTGTTTGACCTTGGAGCTAACAAACCGGGGCGTTTGCTACTCGTCATCCACCATCTGGCGGTCGATGGTGTCTCGTGGCGGATTTTGCTGGAGGATTTACAGACGGCTTACCAGCAACTCAGTCGTGGAGAAAGCGTTCATCTACCACCGAAGACGACCTCTTTCAAGGATTGGGCAGAGCGACTGACTCAATACGCGAAATCGGGAACGCTAGAGCAAGAGCTGAACTATTGGCTTACCGAATCCCACACGCAAGTCTCCCCGCTACCAGTAGACTATCTGGAGGGTGACAACACCGAGGCTTCAGCCCGCACCCTATCAGTGTCGCTCAGCGCAGAGGAAACCCAAGCTCTGCTACAAGACGTACCGCAAGCCTACAATACCCAAATTAACGACGTGCTACTGACTGCCTTGGTGCAAGTTTTTGCCCAGTGGACGGGTTCGCCGTCTCTGCTCGTTGATTTAGAGGGACATGGGCGAGAAGAACTATTCGAGGATGTGGATCTATCGCACACGGTAGGTTGGTTTACGACTGTATTCCCCATCCTGTTGAATCTGGAGGAGAGTTCTCATCCAGGGGAGGCATTGAAATCAGTTAAGGAACAGCTACGCTGCATTCCCAATCGAGGTATTGGCTACGGTTTGCTGCGCTATCTTAGCGATCGCACGGAAATTACCACGAAACTGCGCGAACGTCCCCAAGCTGAGATACTTTTCAACTACCTGGGTCAGGTTGATCGCGTTTTGTCAGGATCGCCTCTGTTTCTACTGGCAAACGAGTCTAGCGGAACTGCTCATAGCCTCAAGGGAAGTCGCGGCTATTTGTTAGAAGTGAACGGGCTGGTGGTGAAGAACCAACTGCAATTGCATTGGACGTACAGCGAGACTATTCATAAACGAGTCACCGTTGAGAGGCTGGCAGAGAGTTTTGTGGAAGCGTTGCGATCGCTTATCGCCCACTGTCAGTCTTCTGATGCAGGCGGCTTTACCCCTTCAGACTTCCCACTGGCACAGCTTGGACAAGACGAACTCGATGCAGTATTGGGCATGGTTGAGTTTGAAGGAGGAGCAATCCGATGAGTGTCAAAACTGTTGAAGACGCCTATCCTTTAACTTCTTTGCAACAGGGAATACTGTTCCACAGCCTTTATGCTCCATCATCTGGGGTGTATGTCGAACAAATGAGCTTTGACCTGTCTGGAACGTTGAACGTTTCGGCATTTACCCAAGCTTGGCAGCAAGTGATAGATCGGCATTCAATCTTACGAACTGCCTTTGTCTGGGAAAAGCTTAAGAAGCCACTGCAAGTAGTGGGTCGGCAGGTAAAACTCCCCTGGGAAGAGCACAACTGGCAGGGAATCAGCCCCATAGAGCAACAAGCACGGCTGAAGAATTTACTACGAGCAGAGCGAAAGCAAGGCTTTGAGCTGTCTAAGGCTCCGCTGATGCGCTTAACCCTAATCCAGCTAACAGAGGCTACCTATCACTTGATTTGGAGCCATCACCACTTACTGCTTGATGGCTGGTCTACTCAGTTAATCTTTAAGGAAGTCATTGCCTACTATGAAGCCTTTTGCCAAGGTCAGCAACTCTCCTTAGAACGCCCCCGTCCTTACCGCGACTACATCGCCTGGTTACAGCAGCAGGATTTGTCTCAGGCAGAAGCTTTTTGGCGGGAGAAGCTTAAGGGTTTTACAGCTCCAACACCCTTAAGCGTAGACCAGGTTTTTCGGACGTTGCCCGACCAGAAGGAAGACTACGAGGAGCAGGAAATTAGGCTATCAGCCAAAACAACAGCAGCATTACAGTCACTAGGACAGCAGCAACGTCTAACGCTGAATACCCTAGTGCAGGGAGCCTGGGCTTTGCTTTTAAGTCGCTATAGCGGTGAGGAAGACGTGGTATTTGGGGCGACCGTCTCTGGTCGTTCGTCTGCCCTAGCCAAAGTAGAGTCTATGGTGGGACTGTTTATTAATACCCTACCGATACGAGTGCAGGTCGCTTCTGAAGAGTCTCTTGTGACCTGGCTACAGCAACTCCAAGCCCAACAAACTGAGGCGCGTCAGTACGAATATAGTTCGCTCGTGGATATACAGGGATGGAGTGATGTCCCTAGGGATATGCCTTTGTTTGAGAGTATTGTAGTTTTTGAGAACTATCCCGTAGAGGCACACCATAGGGAGCGAGTTGCAGACCTAGAGATTGGTAATGTTCGTGCGTTTGAACAGACAAACTATCCCCTAACTGCGATCGCATTACCCGGTTCGGAGTTGGTGCTGAAGGTTTTGTACGATTGCCATCGGTTTGATAGTGCAACCATTACCCGAATGTTAGGTCACTTCCAAACCGTGCTGGAAAACATGGTTGCCAATCCAAAGCAGCGCCTTTGTGAGTTATCGCTGTTGACCGAAGCCGAACGGCATCAACTGCTAGAAGCGTGGAATGAGACTCAAGCTGAATATCCCCAAGATTCATGCCTTCACCAACTCTTTGAAGCGCAAGTCGAGCGAACCCCCAACGCCATTGCCGCAGTCTTTGAAGACCAGCAACTAACGTATCAAGAACTCAACGCGAGGGCGAATCAGCTAGCACACGACTTGCAAAAACTGGGCGTGGAGCCAGAAGTGCTGGTGGGAATTTGTGTGGAGCGATCGCTTGATATGATTATCGGCATCCTCGGCATTCTCAAAGCTGGCGGCGCTTACGTTCCCTTAGACCCTGCCTATCCTAAAGAGCGATTGGCTTTCATGTTGGAGGATGCTCAGGTTTCGGTGCTGCTGACTCAACAGCGCCTTTTAGAAATACTTCCCGAACACACAGCCAAAATCGTCTGCCTGGATGCTGACTGGGAAATAATACAAGCCAGCGATCGCAGCTTAATCCAAAATTCACCCCCCCAACCCCCCTTGCCAAGGGGGGAGTACAAGGAAAAGCTTTTATCCTTGAGGGACACAGGGGAGTCAACGGGGGGAGTCAAAAGCCTAAATTCTTCCAACTTGGCGTATGTAATTTATACCTCTGGTTCTACAGGAAAGCCCAAGGGCGTTCAAATTTCGCATCGTGCGCTTGTTAACTTCCTATGTTCCATGCGTCTTGCTCCGGGACTGAGTGAGCAAGATATACTCCTTGCTGTCACCACGCTATCTTTTGATATTGCTGGCTTAGAACTTTACTTACCCCTAATTGTCGGTGCCCGTGTGGTCATCGCTAGTCGGGAAGTAGCGGCTGATGGCATTCGGTTGTCAGAGTTGCTGACTCACTCCGGCGCTACGGTGATGCAAGCAACGCCTGCAACTTGGCGAATGCTGCTAGCGGCTGGATGGCAGGGTAACAAGCCGCTAAAAATACTTTGCGGGGGTGAGGCTTTATCACGGGAATTAGCGAATCAGTTGCTGACTCGCTGCGATTCTCTCTGGAACTTGTACGGGCCAACAGAGACGACCATCTGGTCTACCCTCTATCAGGTAAAGTCTGGAGATGGGGCGGTTCCCATTGGTCGTGCGATCGCAAACACTCAAGTTTACATACTAGACCACCGCTTGCAACCCACTCCTATGGGAGTTCCCGGCGAACTCTACATCGGTGGCGCAGGAGTAGCCCGTGGCTATCTCAATCGCCCCGAACTCACTGCCGAACGGTTTATATCCAATCCTTTTAGCAAGCAACCAGAGGCGCGACTTTATAAAACTGGAGACTTGGCGCGTTATCTCCCTAACGGAGACATCGAATACTTGGGGAGAATTGACTATCAGGTAAAAATTCGCGGCTTCCGAATTGAACTGGGAGAAATCGAAACTGCCTTGGCTCAATACCCAGGCGTGGAACAGGCAGTTGTTCTAGCCAGGGAGGATAGCCCCGGACTCCAGCGCCTAGTCGCCTACGTTGTCCTTAACGAGCAATCCCCCAATCCAAAATCCACCCCCCCCATCCCCTTAGTAAGGGGGGAGCAAAATCCAAAATTGAGTGAGTTGCGGGACTTCCTGAAAAAGCAGCTACCTGACTACATGGTTCCTTCTGCCTTTGTGCTGCTTTCTGCTCTACCACTGACACCCAACGGCAAACTAGATCGCCGCACCTTACCCGCACCAGACGCAACGACGCTGGCAGGAGAAACAGTCTTTGTTGCACCTCGAACTCCAGTTGAGGAAGTGCTGACAAACCTTTGGGCAGAAGTCTTCAATCTAGAACAAGTTGGCATCAACGATAATTTCTTTGAATTGGGAGGACATTCTCTACTAGCCACTCAGTTAATTTCCCGGATACGAGATACATTTCAGGCGGAGTTACCCTTGCGCTGCCTGTTTGAATCGCCAACTATAGCCGAACTAAGCGATCGCATTGAGGCAACCCGTCAAACTGAATCAGAACGACACGCGCTGCCCTTAGTACCCGTTTCGCGTTCTGAGGAGTTGCCCTTGTCCTTTGCTCAAGCACGGCTGTGGTTCCTCGATCGCATCGCTCCCGGTAACTGTGCTTACAATATTCCGGCTGCTGTGCGCCTGACTGGAGTGCTGAACGTGCAAGCATTACAGCAGAGCTTGAACGAAATTGTCCGCCGCCACGAAGCCTTACGCACTACCTTTGCGATGGGGAACGAGCAACCCATTCAGGTTATCGCACCCTACCTGACTCTACCGCTACCGATAGTAGATTTGCGTGAGTTACCGGAAGTCGAGCAACAGGCTAAAGTTCAGCAACTCGCCGTCAAGGAGGCTCAATGCCCGTTCGACTTGGAGCGAGATTCACTACTGCGAGCAACGCTGCTGCAATTAGGCGAAACCGAGCATATCGTACTCTTAACAATGCACCACATCGTTAGTGATGGTTGGTCAATGGGGGTACTCGTCGGGGAAGTAGCAGCACTCTACGAAGCATTTTCCTGCGGGAAACCCTCTCCCCTCCCAGAATTGCCCATTCAATATGCAGACTTTGCGGTTTGGCAGAGGCAATGGTTGCTCCAGAAAGCGCTAGATGCTCAACTAAGTTACTGGAAACAGCATTTAGCTGGTGCTCCCGCTACACTCAAGTTACCCACGGATCGATCGCGCCCAGCCGTTCAGACGTTTCGAGGTGTCACCACTCGCTTTGTAATCTCGAAAGACTTGAGTGATGCGATCGCTATCCTCAGTCGCCAGGAGGGAGTTACTCTATTCATGCTCCTGCTGGCTGCCTTTCAGACGCTGCTGTCCCGTTACACCAATCAGGACGATATCGTTGTTGGCACCGATGTCGCCAACCGCAACCGCAGCGAACTAGAACCACTCATTGGTTTCTTCGTCAACCTTCTCGTCTTGCGGACTGACTTATCAGGCAACCCCAGTTTCCGGGAGTTGCTGCGTCGGGTGCGCGAAGTCACGTTAGGAGCCTATGCCCACCAAGACATGCCCTTCGCGAAGTTAGTAGAGGCTCTAGGCGCAGAGCGGAATCTCAACTATACCCCTCTATTTCAGGTGTTGTTTGTCCTCCAAAATGCTCCAATGCCTAGTTTGGAACTTTCAAGGCTTACCCTTACTCCCATCGAGATTGAAACTGGAACGGCGAAGTTTGATTTAGCTCTGTTTATGGAAGAAACCGAGCAAGGACTTATTGGGACTTGGAATTACAGCACCGACCTGTTTGATGCGTCCACCATCACTCGTATGTCAGGTCAGTTTGAAACGCTATTAGGCAACATTGTTAAGCACCCCGATACTCCAATCAAGGCACTAGAAATGCTCTCTGAAACTGAAAAACAACAGCAAATTCTAGAACAAGAACAACGCAAAAAGGCTAAATTCAACAAATTCAAAAGCGTTAAACCCAAGGCGGTAAGTTTACCTCAAGGAGATTTGGTAAAAACTGATTACCTAACCCAAGGCGAAACTCTACCGTTAGTCGTCCAACCAACGGGTGAAGATATTGATTTTGTAGATTGGGCAAAAAGCCATCGGGAATTCATAGAAACCCAGTTACTTAAACACGGAGCGATTCTTTTCCGAGGCTTTAATATTAATTCAGCGACTGAGTTTGAAACTGTTGCTCAAGCTATTTGTCCAGAGTTATTCGGTGAGTATGGCGACTTACCACGAGAGGGCGTTGAGGGTAAAGTCTATGGCTCCACTCCATACCCAGCAGACAAAGCAATTTTGTTCCACAACGAAAGCTCCCACCTGCAACGTTTTCCTCTGAAAATTTGGTTTTTCTGCGTCCAACCCGCACAGCAAGGTGGAGAAACGCCAATTGTAGATTGCCGCAAGATGTATCAGCTTCTCGATCCAAAACTGCGAGAACAATTGGCTACCAAGCAACTCATGTATGTTCGCAACTACATCGAAGGGCTAGATGTAAGTTGGCAAGATTTCTTCAGAACCACGGATAAAGCAGTGGTTGAAGAGTATTGCTCTAAAGCTGGAATTGATTTTGAATGGCTTCCAGAAAATGGGTTAAGAACTCGTCAAATTCGACCCGCGATCACAAAACACCAAAAAACTGGCGAACTAGTCTTTTTCAATCAAATCCAGTTGCATCACCTATCTTTCTTAGACCCAGCCGTTCGAGATTCTTTGTTATCGCTATTTGGGGAAGAAAAGCTACCACGTAACGTTTGTTACGGTGATGGTTCTCCCCTAGAAGAGTCAGTTATCCAAGAAATTACTGAAATCTATCAGCGATCGCAAGTCAGTTTCCCTTGGCAAAAAGGAGACATCCTGATGTTAGATAATATGTTGACTGCACATGGTCGCAATCCTTATGTTGGCTCACGAAAAATCGTAGTAGCAATGGGAGAAATGATAAATCTTTAAACCTTTACATCTCAACTAGGATTTTGTAGTACTATTAAGTCAGTAATCTTTGACTTGTACTCTATTTCAAATCCTTTGTTGTCTTAATAACGAAACAAGAGAAGACACAAAGAGTTGGAGAAATCAATGACAGTTAAAATAATTGAGGGATTTCAACTTTCCCCTCAACAAAAACGACTATGGTCGTTACAGCAAGATAGTCTTGCTTATCAGATCCAAGGTGCTATCCTCATCGAAGGCAATCTCAATCGAGAAGTCCTAAAAGTAGCCCTGCAAAATGTAATCAATCGACATGAGATTTTGCGGACAACCTTTCGGCGCAAGCCAGGAATTAAAGCGCCTATTCAAGTTGTAGCGGATAGTAGTGTTCTCTCTTGCCGTGACATCAATCTAAGTAATTTAGGTTCCAAGCAACAAGAATCCAAAATCGAGGAAATCCTTCAGAAAGAAAGACAGCAAGCCTTCGATTTTGTTCAAAATCCTTTATTGCGTTTCTGCCTGCTGATACTGTCAGCCCAAAAATATATTTTGCTCATCAGCCTGCCTGTCATTTGTGCTGATAGTAAAACATTAAAAAATCTAGTTGAGGAGATTTGCCAGTCTTACATCGCTTCTCTTCAAGGGGAGACATTGCCTGATGAAGATGAAATTGTGCAATACGTCCAATTTTCTGAATGGCAGAATCAATTACTTGAAGATGAGGATGGATTAGCTGGTAAAAAGTACTGGGAGAAGCAAGATTTTTCTGGGCTGACACCGTTAACTTTGCCTTTTGAAAACAAACTCAGTGATATCCCAGCCAATTTTGAATTCAATTCTATTGAGTGTAAGCTTGAGCCTGATATTGCTGCCAAAATCGAAGCACTAACGCAGAAACACGAGACTTCGGTTTCTACAGTATTGCTAACGTGTTGGCAGATTCTGCTGTGGCGGCTGACAGGGCAGCAAAATATTATCATCGGTACTACATTCGATGGTCGCCCCTATGAAGAGTTAGAGCGATCGCTAGGATTATTCGCCAAGTATTTACCCTTAACTTGCTACTTCGAGACTCACTCCAAATTTAGTGAAATCTTAAGTCAAGTTAATCAATCGGTTCATGATGCTTACGAATGGCAAGAGTACTTTACAGATACCGAGCATGATACGGATATAGGATTTTTACCTTTTGGCTTTGAGTATGAAGAATGGTCATCTCAAGACTCGGAAGCTGCTGTGCATTTTTCACTGTACAAACACTACATCTGTCTCGACCGATTCAAAGTAAAACTTTCCTGCAATCGTTACGATGACTCAATAGTAGCTGCATTTCAATACGAGAAAAGTTATTTTTTAGAAGATGATATTAAACGTCTGGCAGAACGGTTTTATACCTTAGTAGAAAGCCTTGTCAGTAATCCAGAAGCGGCTGCGATTAAGCTAAATATTTTGAGCGATCGCGAACGACAGCAGCTATTAGTGGAGTTCAATCACACGGCTGTCGATTATCCAAAAAAAACCTGCATTCACAAACTATTTGAAGACCAAGCCGCGAGAACACCAGATAATATTGCCGTTGTCTTTGAAGAGCAAGCATTAACCTACCGCGAACTCAATACCCGTGCTAACAAACTAGCCCATTACCTACAGCAACTAGGTGTTAAGCCGGATATGTTAGTGGGGCTACTTGTAGAACGCTCAATTGACCTGATTATAGGACTGCTTGGCATTCTCAAAGCTGGGGGAGCATACCTTCCCCTAGACCCCACTTTGCCCCCTTCTGGCATTGCGCTTCGGTTGCAAGATGCTCAAGTGTCATTGCTCCTTAGCCAAACATCGTTAGTTAAAAGCAAAGAACTTCTGACGAACAACCAAGAACAAAGAACAATCATTTGTCTAGATACAGACTGGGAGAAAATAGATCGAGAATGCGATCGCAATCCGGCTAGCAACGTTAAACCAGAGAACTTAGCCTACGTCATCTACACCTCTGGTTCTACTGGTGTTCCCAAAGGCGTTGCGATCGAACACCAGCAACTCCTCAACTACCTGTACAGCATCCAGGAAATCCTCAATCTTCCCACAGGTGCCAGTTATGCGACAGTGTCCACCTTTGCTGCTGATTTGGGTAAAACGGTAATCTTTCCAGCCTTGTGCAGTGGTGGATGTTTGCATATACTATCTAGCGATCGCGCTTCCGATCCGCAAGCCTTAGCCGATTACTTCCAGCGCCATCCCATCGACTGCCTCAAGATTGTTCCGTCTCACCTGAAAGCCTTACTGACTTGTGAAAATCCCCAGCAAATTCTACCTCGCCAGCGACTAGTACTCGGAGGTGAAGCTTGTAGTTGGGACTTAATCAGACAGATTCAGCAGCTAGCACCAGAGTGCCAAATTCTCAACCACTACGGCCCAACCGAAGCCACTATCGGCGTTCTCACCTATCCAATAACCAACAATCCATCCGCTACATCTACCCCTCTTTTTAACGAGGAGGAATCAAAATCCGTTGCCAAATTCTCTGCTACAGTTCCCATTGGTCGTCCCATTGCCAACACTCAAATCTATCTGCTCGACTCTGAAGGGCAACCCGTCCCCATTGGCGTACCAGGAGAATTGCATATTGGTGGTGCAGGGTTAGCACGAGGCTATCTACATCGACCAGAACTGACTGCCGAGAAATTCGTCAATAATCCTTTTATTCCTGGAGAGCGGCTTTACAAAACCGGGGATTTAGCTCGTTACTTACCCGACGGAACTCTTGAATTTCTCAGACGAATTGACAACCAAGTCAAGATACACGGCTTTCGCATTGAGCTAGGAGAGATTGAAGCCGCATTGATGAAACACCCTGGCGTCAGTGAAACCGTCGTCATAGCGCAGGAAGATGAACCAGGCAACAAGCGCTTAGTTGGTTATGTAGTACCCAAACACAAATCGGCTCCAGCTAGCAGCGAGTTGCGAAGCTTCCTGCTAGAGTGGTTGCCAGAATATATGGTGCCGTCTTTCTTCGTGCAGCTCAAGGCTCTACCGTTGACACCCAATGGCAAAGTCAATCGCCAAATGCTGCCAGCACCGGATGCGTCTAGACCTGAGTTGAAAGACACCTATGTCGCACCGCGCACTCCTTTAGAGGAAAAACTGGCAAACCTCTGGGCGGAAGTCCTCAAGGCTGAGCAAGTTGGCATTCACGACAACTTCTTTGAATTAGGCGGCGATTCCATTATTAGTATTCAAATCGTTGCTAGAGCGCATCAAGATGGCATAGAACTTGCTCCCAAGCAGCTTTTTGAAAACCAGACCATTGCCGAACTCGCAGCCGTGGCTAGCCTGAATCAGGGTGTTATGGCAGAACAAGGGATGGTAACGGGTTCAGTACCTCTCACCCCAATTCAGCACTGGTTCTTTGAACAAAATCAGCCTGACTCCCACCACTGGAACCAAGCTGTTTTGCTGCAAGTGCGTCAAGTGATCGACCCAGCGCTATTGCAGAAGGTTTTACATGGATTGCTAGAACATCACGATGCGCTACGCCTGTGTTTTGTTAAGGCGGAATCGGGATGGAAACAGATTAATGCTGATTCCAACGGGATGGTGCCATTTCAATGCCTGGATTTATCGGCAGTATCACCAGAGCAGCATAAAGCGGCTATTGAGGAAGCAGCGACTGAACTCCAAACCAGCCTAAATCTGGCAGAAAAACCGCTGATGCGGGTTGCTCTGTTTGACTTGGGTGATTCTCAGCGCCTGCTCATTGTCATTCACCACTTAGTCATTGATGGTGTCTCCTGGCGAATTTTGCTGGAAGACCTCCAAACTGCTTACGAACAGCTAAGTCGAGGTGAAGCAATTGCACTACCATCCAAAACGACTTCGTTCAAGCATTGGGCGGAACGATTGAGAGAGTACGCGCAGTCAGAAGTTGTTCGGCAAGAGCAAGACTATTGGTTGGCTCAAGCTCAAAAATCAGTTCCCCGCTTGCCAGTGGACTATGCAGGAGGCGACAACACTGAATACTACTCAGATAAGGCTGACCTAACCCCCCCAGCCCTCCTCACTAAAGCTCCGGTTCCCTACGAGGGAATGGGGGAGTCGGACTCCCCTCTCCTTGTAGGAGAGGGGCTGGGGGAGAGGTCTCTCTTGCAAGATTGTGATAACACAGTGGCTTCAGAAAAAACGGTATCGATCGCTCTGAGTGTAGAAGAAACTCAAGCTCTACTCCAGGAAGTCCCAGCCGCCTATCGAACACAAATCAACGACATATTGCTAACGGCACTCGCACAATCATTTGCACGATGGACGGGTGAGCGATCGCTATTAGTTGAATTAGAGGGTCACGGACGAGAAGATATTTTCAACGATGTCAACCTATCGCGTACAGTCGGCTGGTTTACCACCCACTTCCCAGTGCTGTTGGATATTGGGGAAGCGTCTAACCCTGGAGAAGCGCTCAAGGCAGTTAAAGAGCAACTGCGCCGTATTCCGAATCGAGGCATTGGTTATGGCGTGCTACGCTATCTGAACGAAAACCGGGAATTGACGGAGCAACTGCAAGCGTTGCAGCAACCGGAAGTGAAATTCAACTATTTGGGGCAGTTTGACCAAGTTTTATCGGAATCCTCGCTGTTTGCACCTGCTGAAGAATCTTGCGGACAAGAACGCAGTCTGCGGGGAAGCCGAAATCGCTTGCTGGTGATTAATGGATTGATTGTTTCAGGTCAGCTTCGATTGGATTGGAGCTATAGCGAGAAGATTCATCACCGAAGCACGATTGAGAATCTAGCTGAGAGTTTTGTTGAAGCGTTGCGATCGCTTATTACTCACTGTCAGTCTCCCGAAGCTGGAGGGTACACACCCTCAGACTTTCCTCAAATGCAGTTTAGCCCGAAAGAGCTTGACGAACTCCTTGCAGAACTCTAGCCAATCAGTAGGTGACTATAAATGGACAATAGAAAAAATATTGAAGACATTTATCCCCTGTCGCCTACGCAGCAGGGCATACTCTTCCACACCCTCTATACACCCAAGTCAGGAGTATATGTCGCTCAGATTAGTTGTACCTTTAGCAACTCCCTCGATGTTTCACTGCTAAAGAAAGCTTGGCAGTTAGTAATAGAGCGACATCCAGTATTGCGTACCTCTTTTCATTGGGAACGTCGCGACCAACCCTTTCAGGTTGTTTATCGGTCTGTAAACTTGCCTTGGGAGCAGTACGATTGGCAAGAAGTTTCGTCAACTGAGCAACACGAGTTGTTAGAGAATTTCCTAAAAGGCGATCGCAAACGGGATTTTGACATCAACAAACCACCGTTGATGCGACTGACGCTGATTCAACTCGCTGAGGATAAGTACAAGTTTTTCTGGAGCAAACACCATCTGATTCTAGATGGGTGGTCAACAGCCGTAGTTTTCAAGGACGTTTTTGATATTTACTCAGCACTACAACAAGGTCAAAATTTGCCATTGCTCCCCAGCAGACCTTACGCAAATTATATTGCTTGGTTGCGGCAGCAAGATTTGTCTCAAGCCGAGGCTTTTTGGCGGCGTACTCTCAAAGGTTTTACTACACCTACTCCCTTAAAAGTAGAGCGAAATTCTGGAGACTCCCCTAGCGGACAGGAAGACCAGGATGAGCAGCAAATCCAACTATCTGAAGCGACAACATCTGCCCTCAAGACTCTGGCGCAGCAGCATCAGCTAACTCTAAACACTCTCGTGCAAGGAGCCTTCGCTTTACTCTTGAGTCGTTACAGTGGCGAGGAAGATATCCTGTTTGGGGCAACTTCTTCGGGTCGTCCGACAGACCTAGCGGGAGTTGAGAATATGGTGGGTGTTTTTATTAATACCCTTCCAGTACGAGTCAGCGTTCCTTCTGAGGAGTTTCTTCTACCTTGGCTAAAGAAACTACAAGCTCAACAAATCGAGGCTCGACAGTATGAGTACAGCCCCTTAGTAGAAGTCCAAGCCTGGAGTGACATACCACGGGGGATGCCGTTATTCGAGAGTATTTTGGTTTTTGAAAACTACCCTGTGGACTCTTCCTTAGCGCAGCAAAGCGAAAGCCTGGATATGCGGGAATTTCGTTTTGTGGAATCAATAAACTACCCCTTGACTGTGGTGGTAGGGAGTGGTTCAGAGCTGTCATTAGATATTTGGTATGATTGCCAACAATTTGATGCCGCCACGATTACCCGAATGTTAGGGCATTTCCAAACGTTGCTAGAAGGGATGGTTGCCAATCCTGAGCAGCGCCTAAAGGACTTGCAGATATTGACACAAGCTGAACAGCATCAGCTACTGGTGGAGTGGAATCGCACTCAAGCTAACTATTCTCAAGGTCAGTGCATCCATCAGTTGTTTGAAGCTCAGGTAGAACGGACACCCGATGCGATCGCAGTCGTTTTTGAAGGCGAGCATCTAACCTACCGCGAACTGAACGAGCGGGCAAACAAAATCGCCCACTACCTGCAAAAGTTGGGTGTGGAACCAGAGGTGCTAGTAGGAATTTATGTTGAGCGGTCAATTGATTTGGTAGTCGGAATTTTGGGCATCCTCAAAGCAGATGGCGCTTATCTCCCGCTTGACTTAGCCTATCCACCGGAGCGCCTAGCTTTCATTTTGCAGGATGCTCAGGTATCAATCTTACTGACTCAGCAGCAACTGGTGAGGAGGTTGCCAGAACATCAAAACAAGGTTGTTTGCTTGGATACAGACTGGAAAAGTATTTCTCAGGAAAGCCTGGAGAACCCTATCAGTCAGTCCACCGATGAGAACCTAGCGTATGTCATCTACACCTCCGGCTCAACAGGTCAACCCAAGGGTGTCTTAGTCAACCATGCGAATGTCACCCGACTATTTGCAGCCACTCAGTCTTGGTTTCACTTTAATGAACAGGACGTGTGGACTTTGTTTCACTCCATTGCCTTCGACTTCTCGGTTTGGGAACTTTGGGGTGCTTTGCTTCACGGTGGCAAATTAGTAATAGTGCCTTACCTGGTCAGCCGTTCGCCCAGAGACTTCTACAAGTTGTTGTGCCAAGAGCAGGTGACAGTACTCAATCAGACGCCTTCAGCTTTTCGTCAACTGATGCGGGAAGAACCGTCTTCAGCTAATACGGACGACCAAGCGGCGGGTTGTCCTGCCCAAAATTTTTGCTTGCGCTTGGTTATCTTCGGTGGAGAAGCGTTGGAACCCCAAAGTTTGAAACCCTGGTTTGACAGCCACGGCGACCAGTCTCCTCAGTTAGTGAATATGTACGGCATTACAGAAACTACCGTACATGTGACTTATCGCCCCTTGACGGCAGCAGATACTGGGGCGTGTTTTCAAACTTCCCCGTCAGATTCAGCTCCCCCTAAATCCCCCTTAAAAAGGGGGACTTTAACTGAATTCTCTCCCCTTACTAAGGGGGGCTGGGGGGGATCTCCAGGCAGTGTTATCGGTCGTCCGATTCCAGACTTGAATATCTATTTGTTGGATAAACACTTCTCACCAGTGCCAATTGGCGTTCCCGGTGAATTGTACGTTAGTGGTGCTGGCGTGGCGCGTGGCTATCTGAATTGCCCAGAACTGACTACTGAGCGGTTTATTTCCAATCCCTTTAGCACAAATCCGAGCGATCGCCTTTATAAGTCCGGTGACTTGGCACGTTATCTACCAAATGGAGAGATTGAGTATCTAGGGCGCATTGACGATCAGGTGAAGATTCGGGGCTTCCGCATCGAGCTAGGGGAAATTGAGACAGTCTTGGGTCAATACTCCAATGTGCGGGAAACGGTAGTTTTGGTTCGGGAGGATCGACTCGGTGACAAGCAGTTGGTCGCTTATATTGTCCCCAACTCCGAGCAAGCCCCCACAAGCAGCGAACTGCGAAACTACCTAAAAGGGCAAATGCCTGAGTATATGGTGCCATCGGCTTTTGTGATACTGGAGGCGCTGCCGTTGACGCCTAACGGTAAAGTGGATCGTCGATCGCTACCCGCACCCGACACACTCAGACCGGAACTGGACGAGGCTTTTGTTGCACCTCGCACGCCTGTAGAAGAGTTATTGTCTGGCATCTGGTCTCAAGTTCTGAACCTCGAACGGGTTGGCATCCATGACAACTTTTTCCATTTGGGTGGACACTCGTTGCTGGCAACCCAAGTGATGTCCCGCTTGTATAAAACCTTCCAGATAGAGTTACCCCTACGCTGTTTGTTCGAGTTACCTACTATTGCTGGATTAGGAGAGCAGATTGAAACAGCGATAAAGGCTGGGTCAGGACTAGCCGTTCCGCCTCTTGAGCCAGTTTCACGAGACAAAGCCTTACCCCTGTCCTTCGCCCAACAACGGCTGTGGCTGCTCAACCAATTGGAGCCTAACAGCCCTTTATACAACGTTCACGCCGCTGTACGCCTGACAGGTCTACTCAACGTCACAGCACTGGAACAAAGTTTCAACGAAATTGTTAGGCGTCATGAAGTGTTACGAACTCGGTTTGTTGCAGTCGATGGGCAACCGTTTCAAGTCGTTGAACCTGCCTCAACTTTGACCTTACCAGTGGTACATTTGCATTCGCTCCCTCCCACAGAACGAGAAACTAAGGTTCAAAATCTGGCTCAAGAAGAAGCAAATCGACCCTTCAACTTAGCCGAGTGTCCATTACTGCGATGCTTGCTGCTGCAACTCGATGAAAATGAGTACGTGTTACTACTCACTATGCACCATATCGTTTCTGATGCTTGGTCTGTAGGAGTACTTATCCGAGAGATAGGAGAACTCTATAAAGCGTTCTGTGCTAAGAAGCCTTTACCACTAACTGAACTCCCTATCCAATATGCAGACTTTGCTGTTTGGCAAAGGCAGTGGTTGCAGGGGGAGATGCTAAAGACCCAACTAAACTACTGGAAGCAACAACTAGAGGGTGCTCCTCCTCTACTGCAATTACCGACAGATAGACCGCGACCGACACTTAGAACGTTCCAGGGTGCAGCGCGATCGCTTATCTTACCAAAGCCCTTAACCGAGGACATCAAAAACCTCAGTTCCCGCGAAGGAGTAACCCTGTTCATGACCCTTTTAGCAGCATTCAAGACCTTGCTGTACTGCTGGAGTGGACAAGACGATATCATAGTAGGCTCGCCGATTGCCAACCGCACGCGATCGGAACTTGAGGGGTTAATTGGATTTTTTGCCAACACCCTAGTTCTGCGTACTGATTTGTCTGATAATCCTAGTTTCCGGGAATTGCTAGGTCGAGTACGCGATCGCACTTTAGAAGCTTACACTCATCAAGATTTACCGTTTGAGAAACTAGTAGAAGAATTGCAGCCTGAACGGAATCCGGGCTACAACCCACTATTCCAAGTGTGGTTTGTCCTCCAAAATACTCCTACACCATCCTTAAATCTGCCAGATTTGAATATCGCTGCATTAAATATTGACAGCGACAGGGCAAAGCACGATTTGAGGCTTGAGCTAGAGGAAAGCGAAGAAGGTCTTAAGGGTTCATTGGGCTACAGAGTAGACTTATTCAACCCAGAAACCATCGCTCGCATAGCAGAACATTTTGAACTACTTCTGAAACAGATTACTACAAACCCCAATACTAAGATAAATAGTCTCGCAGAAATCCTTGCTGAAGCCAATAAACAACAACAACTCATCCAAGAAAAAGAGATTGAAAAGGCTAGTCGGCAGAAGTTCAAAATGACTAAGCGGAAGTCTATCAGTAACGTTTAAGTTCATTCTAAGTAAATAACTGAATCATGAAAGATGCAGAAATCAACCAATCTAGTATCAAAAAACTAGGAGCATTCAAGCGGCAAGTCATCAGCATTGCTCAAGAAGACTTGGTAAAAGCAGAATATCTAGAGCCAGGTAAACTATTACCTCTAATAGTTGAGCCTTCTATAAACGGTTTAAATCTTACTGCTTGGGCTGAGAACAATCGACCGTTTATCGAAACCAATTTACTAAAAAACGGCGGTATACTTTTCCGAAACTTTCAGGTCAATGGAGCCGCTGATTTTGAGAATTTCATTAAAGCTCTTTCTGGGGAGCTATTAGAGTACTCTTATCGCTCAACACCACGCAATCATGTCAGTGGCAACATCTACACCTCAACCGAATATCCAGCCGAGCAATCCATTCCGTTACACAACGAAATGTCCTACTCCCGCAACTGGCCTATAAAAATTGGCTTTTACTGCGTACAACCTGCACAGCAAGGAGGAGAAACACCGATTGCTGACAGCAGAAAAGTTTTTCAGCGCATCGATCCAACCATCCGAGAAAAATTTAGACAAAAACAAGTCATGTATGTACGAAACTACAGACATGGACTCGATCTTTCCTGGCAAAATGTTTTTCAAACAACCGACAAATCTGAGGTAGAGCATTATTGCCGCAACAATAGCATTGAGTTTGAATGGTACGACCAAGATAGTCTAAAAACACGCCAAATTTGTCACGCGGTTGCCATGCATCCCAAGACGGGGGAAGACGTTTGGTTTAATCAAGCCCATTTGTTTCACGTATCAAGCTTAAACTCCGCTGTTCGAGAAGGTCTTTTTGCTGGGTTCAACGAGGAAGAATTACCACGTAATGCTTATTACGGTGACGGTTCGCCAATTGAAACCTCAGTATTAGACGAAATTCGTGATATTTATAAACAAGAAGCCATTACTTTTGTCTGGCAGACAGGAGATGTATTGTTACTTGATAATATGTTGGCTTGTCACGGTCGGAATCCATTTGTCGGTCTCCGAAAAGTCTTAGCAGGTATGGCAGAACGGTTTGGCAAATAAGTCAAAATAACCAAATTAATCAGCAGAATTTAGAGCATAAATTAAAAACAGAGGTATTACTATGAAAAATGAAATCATTGAGGGATATCGACTTTCTCCTCAACAAAAGCATCTGTGGTCATTGCAACAATTTGATGCAACACTACCTTACCGCGTTCAGTACGCTATTCTTATCGAGGGAAATCTCGATCCAAAACGTTTAGAACTCGCCTTAGAGAACGTTGTCAATCGACATGAGATTCTTCGTACAACCTTCCGCTGCTTACCAGGAATGACCATTCCTCTTCAGGTCATCACTGACAGCAGTACCTTATCAATTCATTATCACGACTTAAGAAGTTTAGACACTCAAGAACAAGAGGTTAAATGTGACACCCTCTTTGATGAAGTACTTCAACGACATTTAACTCTTGAAGATGGGATATCTTTCTATGCATCTCTAGTTATTCTATCGTCTCAAAAGCATTATCTGATTATTAGTCTTCCTGCTCTTTGTGCCGATATAGCCACCCTCCTGAATTTAGTAAACGAAGTTATCAACTCATATGCTACAAATCATAAAAATGGACAATTATTAGATAGACCTACTCAGTATGTTGATATTGCTGAATGGCAAAATGAACTCTTAGAATCAGAAGATACAAAAACAGGAGTAGAGTTTTGGCAAAGACAGAACTTTGATGCTGCTTTTTGCTTAAGGCTACCTTTTGAAAATAAATTTGATGAAATAATAGATTTTCAACCTAACTCTCTGAATCTCAGATTCAATCACGATTTAGTATCAAAGATAGAAGTACTGGCTGAGAAGTATAATAGTTCACTCTCTGTATTTTTATTGACTTGCTGGCAGATTCTGCTATGGCGTGTTACCGGACAGCAAACGATTATTGTAGGTAGGGCTTTCAATGGCAGAAAATATGAGGAGTTAGAGCAAGCGCTAGGTTTGCTTGCAAAACATTTACCGATAACTGGTCATCTAGAGAGGAAACTAAAGTTCAGTGAAATTATTAAGCAAGCTGACGAATCAGTTAGTGAGTGTTACAAGTGGCAAGAGTACTTTGATTGGGATAAAGTGCTCAATTTAACTGAGAATAACCAAGAGCCAGCATTTTTCCCCTTTAGTTTTGATTATTCAGAACAGCCTGAAATTTATTGCACTAATGAACTGTCATTCTCAGTTGATAAGCAGTATGTGTGTTTTGACCGATTCAAGGTTAAACTCTCCTGTCTCCGCCAAAATGATTCTATAACCGTAGAATTTCAATACGATTCATCTTTATTGGATGTAGAAACTATTGAACGCTTGGCGAGTCAGTTTCAGACGTTGTTAGAAAGTGCTGTCAAACATCCCGAAGTAGAAATCGGAAAACTAGAAATTCTCAAGCCTAGCGATCGCAAACAACTATTAGTCGAATTCAACCAGACGCACGCCGATTATCCGCTAGATCGTTGCATCCATCAACTCTTCGAGGAACAAGCAGAACGCACACCAGACAGTGTTGCTGTTGTCTTTGAAGACCAGCAGCTAACTTATGCTGAACTAAACAGGCGATCTAATCAACTGGCTCATCACCTCCAGCGACTGGGAGTTAAACCAGATGTGTTGGTGGGACTGTTTGTAGAGCGTTCTCTCGACCTGATTATAGGACTCCTCGGTATCCTCAAAGCTGGCGCAGCCTACGTTCCGCTAGACCCTGCTTTACCCAAAGAGAGTTTAGCGTTTAGGTTACAGGATGCCGGAGTATCGGTTCTTTTGACTCAACAACAGTTAGCCGAAAAGCTTTGCGATCGCACAGCGCAGGTGATATGTTTAGACACCGATTGGGAGGTTATCGACCGAGAGAGTCAAGAAAATCTTAGCAGCGACGTTAAATCAGAGAATTTAGTCTATGTTCTGTTCACCTCTGGCTCAACAGGTAAACCCAAAGGCGTTGCTGTCGAGCATCGGCAACTGCTTAATTATGTAAATGCGATCGCAGAAAAGCTAGACCTTTCCGTCTGTACCAGTTTTGCCACCGTTTCCACCTTTGCCGCCGACTTAGGCAACACAACTATTTTCCCTTCTCTATGTAGTGGCGGGTGTCTCCATGTAATATCATCTGAGCGTGCATCCAATCCAGAAGCACTAGCCGACTATTTTCAACGCCATGCGATCGACTGTCTCAAGATTGTTCCATCTCACCTTACCGCTTTACTAACCTCTTCTAATCCCAAACGCATCTTGCCTCGGCAACGGCTAATTCTTGGTGGTGAAGCTTGTAGTTGGACGTTGATTGAGCAAATTCAACAATTAACCCCACAGTGTCAGATTTTCAACCACTACGGGCCAACAGAAACCACCGTAGGCGTACTAACCTACCCAATAACCAACAATCCATCCGCTACATCTACCCCCCTTAAAAAGGGGGGCAAGGGGGGATCGAAATTTACTGCCACTGTTCCGATTGGTCGTCCCATTGCAAACACCCAAATCTATCTGCTGGACTCTGAGGGGCAACCCGTCCCCATTGGCGTACCAGGAGAATTACATATTGGCGGTGCGGGAGTTGCCAGGGGCTATCTAAATCAATCTGAACTGACTGCCGAGAAGTTCATTAATAACCCCTTCTTAGAGAGTGATGAACTAGAAGAAAATTCTTCAATTCAAAACTTAAAACTCAAAATTCAAAACTCTTATTTGTATAAAACTGGAGATTTAGCCCGTTACTTACCAGACGGAAACATTGAGTTTATCGGGCGAATTGACAACCAAGTCAAAATTCACGGCTTCCGCATAGAGCTAGGTGAGATTGAAGCCGCCCTAAGACAACACCCTAGCATCAGCGAAACCGTAGTCATAGCGAGAGAGGACGAACCAGGCAGAAAACACCTCGTAGCTTATGTTGTCCCTAACGAACAACCTAAAAATCCAAAATCCAAACTCCAAAATCTAAAATCGAGCGACCTGCGCGGCTTCCTACAGGAAAAGTTACCCGAATACATGGTTCCATCAGCGTTCGTGCGGCTGAAAGCTCTACCCCTGACACCAAATGGTAAGGTAGACCGCCAAGCACTGCCAGCCCCGGACATGGCTCGATCTAATTTGGAAGAAACATTTGTCGCACCTCGCACGACGGCTGAGAAAATTCTGGCTGAGATTTGGACTCAGATTCTCCAACTTGAAACGGTAGGAATCCACGATAACTTCTTCGAGTTGGGTGGAGATTCCATCCTCAGTATGCAAATTATCGCCAAAGCTAACCAGGCTGGTCTGCAACTGTCCCCCAAGCAACTGTTTGAGCATCAAACTATTGCCGAACTTGCAGCCGTGGCTGGCACGAATCGAACGATTCAAGCCGAACAGGGTCTAGTGATGGGTTCAGTGCCGCTTACCCCCATTCAACACTGGTTCTTTGAACAAAATCTTCCCGATTCGCACCACTGGAACCAGGCTGTTTTGCTGGAAGTGCAGCAAGCGATCGCTCCGGTACTATTAGAGCAAGCGCTGCAGAAATTGCTCGAACACCACGATGCTCTACGCCTGCGCTTTGTTCGCCAGGAATCGGGGTGGCAGCAGGTTAACGCCAGTCCTGACGCAATCGTGCCGTTTACCCACGTCGATTTGTCAACCGTGTCAGAGATAGAGCAAGAATCTGCTATCTCTGACGCTGCTACCAAACTCCAAACCAGCCTAAATCTCTCCTCAGGGCCACTGGTGCAAGTGGTTCTGTTTGACTTGGGTGCATCTAAGAATGTATTTGAAAAGTCACCTAATCCCCCTAACCTCCTCACTAAAGCTCCGGCTTCCCTACAAGGGAATGGAGGAACTGGACTCCCCTCTCCTAAGAGGAGAGGGGCTGGGGGAGAGGTTAAGCCCAGTCGCCTGCTGATTATCATCCACCACCTAGCCGTTGATGGCGTTTCCTGGCGAATTTTGTTAGAAGACCTCCAAACCGCCTACCAGCAAATTAACCAAGGCGAAGCTATCCAACTACCACCGAAAACTACTTCCTTCAAGCATTGGGCGGAACGATTGCAGGAGTACGCACAGTCAGCAACACTCCAGCAAGAGTTGGACTACTGGCTGGCTGAGTCTCGTCAGCAGATTGTTCACCTACCGATAGACTTTCCTGGAGGCAACAATAGCGTAGCTGAAGCTTGCACAGTATCGGTAACTCTCAGTCGGGAAGAAACCCAAGTGCTGCTACAAGCAGTACCAGCAGCATATCAAACCCAAATCAACGAGGTTCTACTTGCAGCGCTGATGCAAGCGTTCGCTCAGTGGACAGGTGAACGTTCTTTGCTTATTGATCTAGAAGGTCATGGACGGGAAGCAATTTTCGATGATGTAGATTTGTCGCGGACTGTCGGCTGGTTTACGACCATCTTCCCCGTATTGCTGGATATTGAGGAAGCTTCTAGTCTGAGAGATGCCCTGAAGGCAGTCAAAGAGCAGTTGCGGCGTATCCCTAATCGAGGCATTGGCTATGGCGTGCTGCGATATCTCTCAAAATCCTTGCAACTACATTCACCGAAGGCTGAAATTCGGTTTAACTATCTGGGTCAGACTGACCAGATATTCCAAGAGTCATCTTTGTTTAAACCCGCTCAAGAGTCCTGCGGAGTGGCGCGCAGCCTGCGGGGAAACCGAAGCTATCTGCTAGATATCAATGGAATTGTTGCAGAAGGGCAACTACGACTGGATTGGACGTACAGCAAGGCAATTCATCGTCAAGCCACGATTGAACGGTTGGCTGAGAGTTTTATAGAAGCGTTGCGGGAATTGATTAACTGCTGCCAGTCCCTTGAGGCTAAAGGGTATACTCCTTCTGACTTACCAAAAGCATCTACCCCAACGGGTAAGGTAACTGTTGCAGCTTTAAACGCTGAAGCTGTACTCGACCCCAGCATCTACCCTGATACATCATTTGAGCCTACAACTGAGCCATCTCATATCTTCTTGACTGGAGCAACAGGCTTTGTAGGAGCGTTTTTACTCTACGAACTCCTCCAACAAACTACGGCTGATATTTATTGCTTAGTCCGTTCCCCCAATGCCGAGTTAGGGAAAAAGAGACTTCAAAGCCATCTCGAATCCTATTTGCTCTGGGATGAATTGCTAAGCCGCCGCATTATCCCCGTTGTGGGGGATTTGTCTCAGCCGCTTTTGGGTCTTTCTGAAGAGCAGTTTCAAGTTATGGCTGGCAAAGTTGATGCCATCTATCACAATGCTGCATCGATTAATCTCATTCATCCTTACTCTACTCTCAAGGCAGCGAATGTTCTGGGAACGCAAGAAGTGCTGAGGTTAGCTAGTCGCATTAGAGTGAAGCCCGTCCATTACATTTCGACCCTTAGCGTTTTGACTTCAGCGAGTCATGCTGAAGTTAAGGGGATTCAAGAACTTTACCGCTTTAACCACAGCCAAGTGCCATCGGGGGGCTATGGTCAAACTAAATGGGTTGCTGAGAAGTTAGTCGCCACTGCAAGAGATCGCGGATTGCCTGTTTCTATTTATAGGCTGGGGCGCGTATCGGGACACAGCCAAACGGGTGTCTGTAACACCAACGATCGCCTTTACAGAATGCTCAAAGGCTTTATCGAGCTTGGATTTGCCCCAGATGTAGATACAACAGTGGATATGACTCCTGTGGACTATGTGAGTAAAGCGATCGCTCATTTATCCAAGCAAGAACAATCCTTCGGCAAGATATTTCACCTATCTAATCCTCATCCCATCCGCTCATTCGAGTTGTTTAACTGGATTGGCGAATTTGGCTATCCTATCCAATTGATGTCTCATAATCAGTGGCAAGCCGAGTTTCTCAATGCTGCGGAGCGTTTCTCAGATAATCCTCTGTACCCACTCATCCCGTTTTTTGCTGGAATGGAAAGCGATCGCACCAGCACTCAAGACTCTTTAGAAAAAACCTCAAACTCAGCCGCATTAAAGTTTAATTGCCACAATACAACCGAAGGACTGACAAATACCTCAATCGTCTGTCCGTCAGTCAATTCTGAATTGCTCCAGACCTACTTCTCTTATCTCATTCAAAGCAGTTTTCTTCATGCCCCACATGTAAGAAATATGTCGTGTTAGCTGACAAAAATTTCCAGTCCATTTTAATGGACTTCAGCTATGAGCTAGGGATTTGAATCCCTGGCGGATTACAGCGTAGTTACAACCTCTAAAACTAACCAACATTTACCTCCATAACCCTAAAATGCAAACAACAGACAGCACAATTTCACGCCAACAAAAGTATCTACATGAACTAATTGAACGCTACACTAAGCGGACAAAAACCTCCAAACAACTCACCCAAACCTATCGTCCAGTTCTCGCAGATATTAGAGCCTCCGAAGGGTTTAGCCTCCCCTTCAAAGAACTTTTCTATCCCATCGTTGCCCAGCGCTCTCTTGGCTCCCGAATATGGGATGTGGATGGAAATGAATATATTGATATCATGATGGGCTTAGGAGTTAATCTCTTTGGTCACAATCCGCCCTTCATAAAAGAAGCCCTAGAAGAGCAACTTGAGAAAGGCATACAAATCGGCCCTCAATCAGAATTTGCTGGTGAAGTTGCAGAGTTGATTTGCGAACTCACAGGAATGGAGCGAGTTGCGTTTAGCAATACGGGTACAGAAGCGGTGATGACGGCGATACGATTAGCACGATCGGCAACAAACCGCAATAAAATTGCGTTATTTTCAGGCTCTTATCACGGTCATTTTGATGGAACATTAGTTAAAGCAAAAACAATAGATGGAAATCTACAGATAGTTCCCATTGCTCCAGGAATACCCCCATCTGTTGTAGAAGATGTTTTGGTTTTAGAGTATGGAAATCCTCAGTCACTCGATGCGATCGCAGCCCACAAGCAAGAATTAGCCGCTGTTTTAGTTGTACCTGTACAAACAACACGACCTGACTTACAGCCCAAAACATTTCTCCATCAACTGAGACAATTAACTCAAGAATCAGGAATCGCCTTAATCTTTGATGAAATGGTAACAGGCTTTCGCATTCATCCGGGTGGCGCACAGGCATGGTTTGGCGTTGAAGCCGACTTAGCCACTTATGGAAAGATTGTCGGTGGCGGTATGCCGATTGGAATTATTGCGGGAAAGGCTGCCTATATGGATGGCATTGATGGCGGTATGTGGAATTATGGCGATGCCTCCTATCCTCAAGCGAAAACAACATTTTTTGCAGGCACTTTTTGTAAGCATCCACTCACAATGGCTGCTGCACGATCTGTCCTTAAGCATCTAAAAACTCAAGGGTCTACTCTTCAAGAGCAATTGAATCAACGCACATCGCAGTTTGTTGCAGCCCTAAATAATTGCTTTGTAGAAAATGCATTGCCTATCCGCATGGCGAATTTTGGCTCACTCTTCGGTCTTGCTTCCTCAGGAAGTTCTGCCCCTTCGGAAAATTCTACATCTTCGCAGAGCATCGAGTTGTTACGCTATCACCTACTCGAAAGGGGAGTTTATCTACTCCGAGCGGGTGGTTATCTATCTACAGCGCATACCGATGCAGATCTTGACTACATTGTCCAAGCGATTAAAGATAGTGCAGAACAACTACGAAATGCAGGCTTGTTACCTCCGCTTTCTCCTAAATTGCCACACTAAACAACTGCAATGACAACGACATCAACCTCTAGCTCTTGGGTAACTTGTCCCAAGCAAAATCCTCAGGCAAAACTGCGACTATTTTGTTTCCCCTACGCTGGTAGTGGGGCTTTGAGTTTTCGCACTTGGTCTGATAGTTTGCTATCAACTGTCGAAGTTTGTCCGATTGAACTGCCTGGACGAGGAAGCCGACTGATGGAATCTCCGTTCACTCAGCTTTCTGCTCTCATCCCAGAACTCGCTTGCACCCTGCGTCCTTACTTAGACAAACCTTTTGCATTCTTTGGTCACAGTTTGGGGGGACTCGTCAGCTTTGAACTGGCTCAGCAACTCGGCAGAGACTATGGATTAAGTCCAGTTCACTTATTTGTGTCCGGTTGCCGCGCTCCTCAAATACCTACTCCACGCCCACCCATCCATGCTTTGCCGGAATCAGCATTTCTGGATGAACTGCGCCGACTCAATGGCACACCTGAAACGGTTCTAGAGAACGCTGAACTGATGCAGTTACTTCTTCCTGTTCTGCGGGCAGATTTTGCCTTGCTTGAAACTTATGTGTACGCTCCCAAACCACCGCTAGATTGCCCCATCTCTGCCTTCGGGGGCTTGCAAGATCGAGAGGTCAATTGCGACGAATTAGAAGCTTGGCGGGAGCAGACAAATGCAGCCTTCTCATTACAGATGCTTCCTGGCGATCATTTTTTCCTGCACTCAGCGCGATCGCTTTTACTACAATCGCTCTCTAACAAACTGCATCAGACCGAGCTTAGTTACGACTCAAGAAGCTAAAGGCGTTTCTTGTTCCTTGTAAATGTCATCTTCTCTGTTAATGAAGACTTCAGACAATGCCTGATAAGCTTCTGTCCAAGCAGCCATCACTTCTTCTGTAGCGGCTTCCCTCAATACATCCTTCATCGCTTGCAGTAAGCTCTCTCCTACAATAAAGTACTCTTCCGGTAAGACCTGAGTCTGCACATGGCGATGAGCAATCCTTTCAACCATTGACTTTAAAGCAGGCTGATTGTCAATTTGGCTGGCATAAGTATAGATAGCTGTTGCCAATTTTACAGGTTGAGAACCATCAGCTTGAGCCGACATATCAAACTTGTTTCTTACCTGTGGGTACTTCTGAAACATAATTTGATACATTCGAGTCGTGATTTGTTTCCCTTGATTTTTTAAGATGGGTGCTGTGGACTTGACGATCTCGATTGTTTTTTGGCTAACCATATTCAGAACTTCTCATTTAGTGAGCTTCGGTTCATCGCGGTTTTGTTTACCGCTTTGTTTCTAAGCCCAATATAGTGAGCATTCCGAATGACTTCTATGAGCTAGCTCAAACAGCAGAGCTAATCAAAGGATATCAGCGGTTCCTCAGCTTCACTCGCCGACCAATTGGCACACACATCGGCGTTCCCACGACTGGATCTGGCACAATCCGACAATCTAACTCAAACACCTCTCGTACCATTGCTTCCGTCATCACCTGCTCTGGTACTCCTTGAGCAATAATTTGCCCCTGTCGCATTGCCACTATGTTATCGGCATAGCGACAAGCTTGGTTCAAGTCGTGCAGCACCATGACAATCGTTCGTCCCTCACTCTGGTTCAACTCATAAAGCAAATCCAACACCTCGACTTGATGGGCCAAGTCCAGAAACGTTGTCGGTTCATCGAGCAAGAGAATAGGCGTATCCTGAGCTAATGCCATGGCAATCCATGCTCGCTGTCGCTGTCCTCCTGAGAGGGTGTCGAGCGCTCGGTCTGCCAACTCGATCATTCCTGTAGTCATGAGTGCCTTTTCGACAAGACACTCATCGTCTTTCGACCACTGCTGCAACCAATTCTGATAGGGATAACGACCTTGAGCCACCAAATCTCGAACGGTCAAACCTTCCGGAGCCACTGGACCTTGAGGGAGAATCCCCAGTCGCTTTGCTACAGCTTTTGTAGATAGCTTGAAAATGTCAGCACCATCGAGATAAACCGCGCCAGCACGAGGTTTCAGTAACCTTGCCAGTCCCCGCAACAAAGTTGACTTACCGCAGCCGTTGGGGCCAACCAGGGTAGTAATCTTTTCTAGAGGAATTTCCAGGTCAAGGCTCTTGATGATGGATACCCCATCATAAGCTAGAGTCAGCTTGCGAGTTGAGAGTCGGTTCATAGGGTGCATTGGTCGGTTCATCACTTGCGGTTGCGGATTAGTAGGTAGAGAAAATAGGGCGCACCAACTGCTGCGGTAATCACGCCGCAGGGAATCTCGATGGGTGCAAAGAGTATCCGCCCCAACCAGTCTGCCAGCACCACTATCAGTCCACCCATCAGTGCCGCTGTGAGCATCAACCCTTCATGATTTGGCCCAACCAACTGACGCCCCAAGTGCGGTGCCATCAAGCCGACAAGGCTAATCGTGCCTGCCGTGGCAACTGCTGCACCTGCCATTGCCGCACTCGTCAGCAATAGCAAATTCCTCTGCCACTCAACCTGCATTCCCAGTCCTCTAGCGATGTCGTCTCCCAGAGAGATTATGTTGAGTTGTCTCGCCCACACTAACGACAGTGGCACAAACACAGCCAGCCAAGGCAGCAATGATCTGAGGTGTTCCCAACTGCGTCCGTAGACACTTCCTGCTAGCCAAACCAATGCCTGAGTGACACTATCGATTTCACCAAAGGTAATCAGTAACGTTGTCAACGCGCTGATGACAGCAGCAATGCCGACACCAACCAAAATCAGACGGATTGGGGAACTACCCTTGTCCCATGCCAGTAAGTAAATGAAGATAGCGACAGCCAACGCACCAACGAAGGCAGACACAGGCAAAGCAAACAGGGGAACATTTGGAAACAGAACAATCAGGGCGACGGCAGCTAAACTCGCACCCGCATTCACGCCAATTATCCCCGGTTCTACCAGGGGATTGCGCGTTAAACCTTGAAGAATGGTGCCGGAGATACCTAATGCTACGCCAACACCGAAGGCAACTAGCGTTCGGGGTAAGCGTAGCGTGTTGATAATAAAGGGGTAGTCCGGGTTAGCTGTGGGTAATCCCACGAGAGTTTTCAAAACTTCCAAGGGTGGGATGGGATACTCGCCCTGTCCTACACTCAGTACCATTACTGCAAGAATGACCGCACCGAGTACCAACAGTGTCGATGGAACGTGTCGCTCTAGGCGGAAAGACAGAGGTAACTGCCAGGGACGAATGACCAGCCAGCTTTTTCTCATCGCTTTACCTTCCACCGAGCAAGATAGATGAAAAATGGCGCACCGACAATAGCCGTCATTACTCCTACAGGTAGTTCCTGTGGTCGGATTAGCAACCGCGCCCCAATATCGGAGATGAGCAGTAATATGGCACCAAAAACAGCACAATAGGGCAAAATCCAACGGTAATCCACGCCGATGAGAAAACGGACGATGTGGGGGATGATAAGACCAACAAACCCGATTGGGCCTGCGATCGCAACAGCACTCCCTGCTAGCAAAACGATACTCACAGCCGCGAGTACTTTCACCCACACGGTTTGTTGACCCAAGCTGCGGGCGACATCCTCACCTAGAGTAATGGTGGTGATTTGTTTGCCTAAAGCGAATGCGATCGCTAATCCGATAATGATGTAAGGCAATACTTGCGACAATAAGGTGAAATCGCTACCCGCTAAGGAGCCAGCCAGCCAGAAGCGAATTTCATCGAGTGTCCTCTGGCTGAGGATGAGGATGCCAGTCATAAGGGAATAGAACAGAGCCGTGAGAGCCGCACCTACTAGGGTGAGGTTGAGCGGGGTGAGTCCTCCACGACCGAGAGAGCCGAGAAAATAAACGCTAATGGCACTAGCTGTTGCACCGAAGAAGGCACACCCAGCATAGACACTTGGAGAGGAGGTGCCGAAGAGGAAAATGGCGATTACTACGGCTAGAGCAGCCCCCCCATTGATTCCCAAGATTTCAGGGTCAGCTAAGGGGTTACGAGTTAAGCCTTGCATGAGCGCACCAGCGACAGCTAAAGCGGCACCGACTAAAACGGCAATTAGCGATCGCGGCAACCGTACAGTGTAGATAATCAGATGGTCGGTAGAGCCATCAAACGCTGTGAAAGCGTCATAAATCGTGCTAAGGGGAATCTTAGCTGCGCCCAAAGTAATGCTCGCCACCAAAAGCGTTAGCAGAATTAACAAACTCAGTGCCAAACCGATTAGGAGTAAGGGACGCACTCGTTTTATACTTGACCCATTTGTAGTAGCGCTCTCGATTGCCAATCGCTTCTTTCCTCAATCGTTGTCGATAATAAGGGAAACTATTGTTGAAGTTCCCCATTATTCCAATTGCCTTCCACACGGGTTCCATCGGCAAAAATGTAGACACCTTGCCCCTGCCTCTGGCCGTTGCGGAATTCTCCTTGAAAGCTGTCTCCACTGGAATACTTGCAGGCTGCTTGACCGTTTAACTGACCCTCGCTAAACTTTCCTTCACAGCGATCGCCATTGGCAAACGTGTAGACCCCAGTACCGTTGAACTTCCCGTTACTAAACTCGCCCTCGTAACGATTTCCATTGGCTTCGGTGAAGACTCCTTTGCCATTAAATTGACCATCACTAAATTGACCTTCGTAGCGGTTTCCATCGGCGAAGGTGTAAACTCCTTGACCCTGTGGCTTACCGTTGCTAAATTCCCCTTCGTAGCGATTCTTGTTGGCGTATTCCCGGACACCTTTACCGTTAAATTGACCATTGCTGAATTGACCTTCGTAGCGCCCCCCTTCAGCAAAGGTGTAAACCCCTTGACCATTAGGCTGACTATTACGCAGTTCGCCTTCATAGCGGTTCTTGTTGGCGTATTCGCAAACTCCTTTGCCGTTGATTTGACTGTCGCTGATTTCTCCAGAGCAACGATCGCCATTCGCTAAGATGAAGGTTCCCGTGCTGCTGGGATTGCCATCCGTGAATTGTCCCTCGTAACGACCCCCATCGGCTCTAATGTAAGCTCCCATGCCGTTGGGCTGACCGTCACGAAACTCGCCTTCGTAGCGATCGCCATCTGCGTATACCCGAACACCTTTGCCACTCGGCGTGTCATCGGTGAACTCTCCTTCGTAACGCCCTCCTTGAGCAAAGGTGTACACTCCTTGACCTTGTTTCTTCCCGTCTGTGAAATTGCCTTCATAGCGATCGCCATTGGCGTATTCGCAGGTGACTTTGCCGTTAAGGCTACCGTTGGTCATTTCCCCTTCGCAACGTCCCCCATCGGGTAACGTCACGACGGCTGCCACTGCTGGCAGTGAATTACTGATTACGCCTGCAATCTCTAAGCTTGAAGCAATTAATAGGGTTATTCCGAAGCGCCTGATTGTCCGCAGCATAACTCTGAAAAACCTCTAAACTCCTTGATTTGGTGAACTCTTGCTGGTTGTTGTAATGTTTATGAATCACATCTGGCTTGACTAAAGGCAAATCGACATTAGTAGCGTCTATTAAGCTTATTGGGCAGGTACGGAGAGCGGAACTTCTTCCTGTTGTTCCTGACGTTCCCGTTCAAGCTGTTCTTGACGCTCCTGTTCCTGTCGTTCCTGTTCCTGACGTTCTTGACGCTGCTGTTCCTGACGCTCCTGTTCGAGTTGCGATTGGCGTTCCTGTTCCTGACGTTCCCGTTCAAGTTGCGATTGGCGTTCCCGTTCCTCGCGTTCTTGTTCAAGCTGCGCCTGACGCTGCTGTTCTTGACGTTCTCGTTCGAGTTGTGCTTGGCGTTCCCGTTCTCTCTGCTGGCGTTCGCGCTCGTTCTGTGCTTGACGTTCACGGGCTTGACGGTCAAAATCAGACCCTGCGAGCGTAAAGTTAATCGTTACTCGAACCGCAACGCGCCTTCCGCCTTCTGGTTTTGTAAACTTCATCTTTCTCGCAGCAGCGATCGCAGCTTCCCTAATTTGACTATTACCGCTACCTTCTGCGATTGCCGAATCAACGACATTGCCACTTTGATCCACCACAACCCGGACAACTGCGTTACCTTCTTTGCCATCCAGGATGGATGGATATTCAGGCGGACAGCCACTAATGCAACTCACTCCTCCTCTTCCAGAACCAGTCCCAGAACCAGTCCCAGAACTGCCTGGGACACCGTTTCCTGACCCTGGTCGTGGGGGTGCTGAACGATTAGCTGCCACCGCTCCGCCTGATGTAGGGTTAGCAATGGAATCGCCACCACCAACTGAAGTAGTTTCAGAGGAACTCCCACCACTGAAACTCTCTCTAAATTGCCGGGAGTCCGGGGAGGAACCTTGAAGTGCCTGGGAAGCACCCCTTGGTCGTGGAGGTGCTGAACGATTTGTTGCCACTGCTCCTGGGGATGCGGGGTTAGCGTTTGAGCTGCCCTCACCTGGAGATGCTGTGGGTTGGGAGGAACTGCCGCCCAGTCTTTCTCTAATTTGCCTAGCAACAGTTGAGGCATCTGAAAGTAGTCCAGAAACCCCTGTTGGTCGTGCGGGTGCTGAGCGATTCGTTGCCACTGCTCCTGGGGATGCAGGGTTGGACTCTGAGGAGTCATCCGTTGGTGATGCTGTTGATTCTGACTGAGTGGGTTCACTCAAGCGTTCTCTAACTTGCCTCGTGTCTGAGTCAGTTTGAAGCGGTTGAGAACTTCGATCTGGGCCCGGAGGTGCGGAGCGATCGATTGCTACCGACTCCGGTGGTGTAATAGGGGCAGGTTCTGAGGATTTAGAAGTCGGTTCCTGGGGAGGTGTGATAATGGGTCTGGGTTCCGTTGTCGGTTGAGTTGGCGGAGCTAGTGCGGCTGGTGCAGGTGGCGCGACGGGTTGAGGCGGCGCTGCTGGTAGATTGGGTACTGGTTGGGTCACCGCTCTTTGAGGTGCTGCGGGAGCTGAGGGTGCGGGTTGAGCTTTTTGTGTGAGAGGTACTGTGGGGATTGTGGGTTGAGGTATCGGAGGCTTGGGAGCCTCAGTTTTAATGGGTTGCTGTGGCGTCGGCTCCGGCTTTGGAGTATCTGTTAGCGGTTTCTCTTCGGTATCTGGTTCTTCAACCACGATGATTTCAATCGGATCATCGGCAAGTTCCGGCTGTTTCGCCCACAGCCAGCTTATGCCGAAACCAAGTACCACATGAAACACGGCTGAACCGACAAGGCTAATTGTCAGGAACTTCTTGAGAGCCTCTTGTTCCTTCTCGCGTTGCTCGATGCAGAAGCTTGAAATGCTCATGCCCTAAACACTTTCCCTAATTACCGGAGCGCATACCGTCTGAATCGCTCCACATTATTGCATATAAGTTGCATTAAGTGTTAAACCATAAAATGACTGAGGTGTTATTGTCAAGAAAAACAACTTGAGGCATTGCGCCAGGAGCGTTCGGCAAAAACCGAAGAATCACGACGCTTGTATTCTTTAATACCTTGACAAATAATTTCAAATCCGTTGCTCCTGTTGAAATATTTGAAGCTCAAGCACTTGACGAATGATCGCAATAATATGCTATAGGTTCAAGCCCTATTTCCATCCCTCCCCGGACACGCTGTCAAACTTCGCTCTTTAGCGCCTTCTGAAGGCTTTCAGGTAATGTCATCCCCTGCTTGGTTAAAATCTTTTTCATTAAGTCGCATGTAGTAATATGGCTTTGCGACGCCTGTCAAGTAAGAGACTTTAATGCAGTTGCAACGGATTCCAAGGCAAAAAGTGGCTTAAAACCAGATATAACAGCAGTTTTAGCCTTCAATTCGTTGCTGAAAACTTTCTCGCCACTCCCCAATACGCAAGATTTTTTCACCGGGATACTTGACAATGAGGACTATTAGCAATAATTCTATTGAAAAGAATTCTCAGCTTGTTCTCGCCCAGTAAGCCGAAAAACTGGCTGAGCTTTTTGAGTCACTATTGCCAGAAAGTGCATGCCAATTATCACGTTTTTTAAGGCAGGTGGAATTGTCGCCTGGCCTTTACTCTGTTTTTCCTTAGTGGCAGTTGCCTTGATTGCCGAACGGTTAATATTTTGGTTTCGGGTTACTCGTCGCCAACAGCGAGTTGTCCGTGAGGTTTTGAAGCTCTACCAGCAAAACCCAAACATTGCTATCAACTATCTACGGCAGAATGCCGATCTGCCTATTGCGAAAATTTTCCTCGAAGCCTTAGAACTCGATCGCCCCAACCCAGAAGAGTTCCGCCTCGCCTTAGAGAGTGCAGCACAGGCGGAACTGCCAACGTTGAAACGGTTTAATACCGTGTTTGATACGATTGTCAGCATTTCTCCACTGCTAGGTCTGTTGGGAACGATTTTGGGCTTAATGACTGCTTTTTCTTCCCTGAAGATTGGTGATGTCGGGGGTAGCCGCACGGCGGGAGTCACTGGAGGGATTTCTGAAGCCTTAGTTTCGACAGTGATGGGGTTAGTTGTAGCCATCTTCACCCTCGTTTTCGCCAACATGTTTCGTGGCTTATATCAACGGCAGCTAGCGTTGATTCAGGAGTACGGTGGTCAATTGGAACTACTGTATCGCCGTCAATACGAGCAAGGGAGAGATGTCTATGCGACTTCCCGATGAATCAGAGAAGCCAGCGGAAATCAACATCGTGCCGATGATCGACGTGATTTTCTCGATTTTGGCGTTTTTCATCATTTCGACGTTGTATTTGACCCGTTCAGAAGGGCTACCCGTGAATTTACCAGGTGCGGCAACGGCACAAAGTCAGCCCAGCACCAAAATTACTGTGACGATTCAGCCGGATGGAGAAATTGCACTCAACCGTAAGCCGATTGAGTTAGAAGCTCTTGAGCAGGAAGTGCGATCTCTTGTAGAACCGAATTCTGAATCGCTCGTGATCGTCAATGCCGATGAAAAAGTCGATCATGGTCGGGTGGTAAGTGTGATGGATCGCTTGCGTCAAGTTGAGGGGGCAAAATTAGCGATCGCAGCCCAGAGACAGTAGTCGCGATCGCTCTCGACTTTATAACCTACATTCTGCCCTTCGAGTGTCACAAACAGTCATCGCCTAATTGCGCTAGGCATTTTGTGCGATCGCTCCTCATACCAGAACTCAACCAAAAAGCGATCGCACTATGCCAAACTCATTCATTGCCAACATCACTCAATTGCCTTAAAACACTCACGCTTGAAAAATAACGGAAAGATTATTCGCTGGCATAGCATAGGTTTCGACTAGCGAAAGATTTTGGGCTTGAGCAACTGCCACCACCTCATCCAGATCCCGCACACCCCACTCCGGGTTTTGCGCCCGAAGACTCTCATCAAAATTAGCATTGCTGGGTGCTGTATGCTTGCCCCCTTGTTTGAAGGGCCCGTAGAGATACAGAACGCCATCCCGTGGAAGAATCCGTCTCGCCCCTGCCAACAATCCGAGACAGGCTGACCAGGGGGAAATGTGAATCATGTTAATGTTGACGATCGCCACAATTGGGTTTCGTTTGAAGTCTATATCCTGCAACGGTTCCGGTAGTTCATCCTGCTCCACATCCCAGATTGGGTCACGGACATCCAGTGCGATTGGGGGATACAAGTTATCCGCAGGACAGTGTTCTCGCCATGCTGCAATACTGCCTCGCGCCAATGGGTTTGGGTCAGACGGAATCCACTTACGAGGCTGGAGTCGGGGCGCAAAAAAGACTGCATGTTCTCCTGTCCCACTAGAGACTTCTAGCACTGTGCCTGTGGGTGGCAGTACTTGTAAAAGTACATTTAGGATGGGTTCTCGATTTCGTTGTGTGGCAGGGGCATACTGTCGGGCATCTAGGGATTCATTCATCTGGGCCGTGTGGATTGGTCGGAACTTAACCATTTTCACTTAGGGTAAGTCCTCTCCAGCTTATTTGCTATTGCGATCGCCCTTTACTAATTAAATCCTCCTTTTGATAGGCTTGAGCCGAAGCAGAAGCAATAATTAGAATTGAATTCAGAAGAATCGCTAAATTTTGAGTAATTTTAGCTCATGGCAGTTTCCGAAAATCGAGAAGCATATATACCCTACCGTCGTACCGATATCATCGATCTTTGCCTGAAAGATGGTCAGTTAAATCCCGCTGATACTGAAACATTTAAAGATTTTTGTCAAATTCTATCTGCTTTCTACCACTTTCGCTTCCATAAAACATTAGAAATTATCAAAGATAACTATGTGATATTCAACCCTAATGCGGACGTTCAACCCCTGAACGAGCCGAGTCTCGACCAGTACGACGAGATGGAAGCGAAAGTAGTTGCTGCGTTCAAGCATATTTTAGAAAGAGCCAACTATATTCCCTTGCCAGAATCGATCATGCAACACGCCTTAGGTAAAAAGTCTCTAATTAACCTCAGAACCCAGGTTGATTTTAATGACTTTGATGATGTTCTCTATTATTACCGGGGTGATACTGATAAGACAATTAAAGTTAAAAAATTCTTCTTCTGGAAGGAAGAAAAGACGATTGATATTTTTGAACGAATTGTTTTATTGATTAAGTTCAAAGGAGCAGGATACTTTCGTGCTAAGAAGCCAAATAAAAATAACTTAGAAGAACTGAAGTTTACTCCGGGTAAAATGTATGTCTACTTTTACAAGAATATCCCGAAGCACGATGTTGACCTACTCTTCCCAAATATTGAAACAAGTATGACTTGGAAGGATCGGCTGCTATTTGGTATTCCAGCTATTGGTGCTGCAGTTCCATTAATTCTAAAAGCATTGCCGAATATTTTATTGCTCATTGCTGCCATTTTGCTGGTGTTCAATGCACCATCCCTGGTGAACTTATTGAATGTTGAACAGGATAAGCTGCGGAATGTAATGCCTATTTTAGTAGCGACCCTATCATTGGCAATGGCATTGGGTGGATTTGCCTTCAAACAATACAGCAATTACAAAAGCAAGAGAATCAAATTTCAGAAAGACATAACTGATACGCTGTTCTTCAAGAACTTAGCCAACAATGCTAGCGTCTTTCAGATGCTTATTGATATCGCTGAGGAAGAAGAATGCAAGGAAATTATTCTGGTGTATTACCATCTCCTGACTAGCCCAAAACTACTCAATCCTGAACAGCTAGACTCTCGAATTGAGACTTGGATGGAGGAGAAATTAGGCACCAAAATTAACTTTGATATTCATGGCCCCTTGGACAATCTGCAAGATATCCGGGGAAGGGTGTTCGCGGATGTTAAAGATGCCGATGCGCCTGAAGTGCCATTGCTGTCCTATGATAACCAGGGATACTGCCACGTTCTTCCACTGAAGGATGCTAGGGTTGTGATCGATTGGGTTTGGGATAATGCCTTTCGATATAACGGAACACCTTTGTAGAAAAGCTTTTGATAAATGCGATCGCAGGTAGTTTTCTGGCAAAGGCGATCGCACTACGATATTGTTAGGTCAAGCAAGTAGGAGTCCTCACTCAATGACCACCCTAGCTAAATGGTCAGTTGCAGACTATCATCGCATGATTGCGGCAGGCATTTTGTGCGATCGGCGTGTGGAACTGCTAGTTGGAGATATTGTCCAGATGAGTCCAGAAGGGCGATTACACGCCTCGCGTATTAGAAAAGTTGCTAACTACCTCCGCAGTCTTCTCAATGACTTAGCACTGGTGTCTGAAGCGCATCCGATTACACTCGATTAAAAGGACTTGTCATTACTAGATGCACAGAATTCTTATGGCTATCAGAAGTGAAAGTTCCTCTATGCTGAACCAGCTTGGTCTATCCCTCCGCGATATGCGATCGCTCTTTACCATAGCTTGAATTGATACCAGGACATCTCACAGTTCCATTTAGAAATATTTGATCTCTCCTTTCATAGTGCTGCTGATAACCTGGGTAATCATCCGATTACGCCGTGAGATGCGTTATAAAAAAAGCCTCTCATGTTGAGAGGCTTTCTAGATTGAGATTGAGTGGGAAAGGTTAAGTATTAACCCGCAACAGCTACCGCACCTGCAATCGCTGAAGCCGCCCCAGAAACAAGTGCTGTCCAGAATAGCCACCAAGCTGCTGACGCTGCCGCTTTGCGAGTTTCTTCTGCTTGTTTTTGCGCTTGATACTTGACTTCATCAAGACGTCGTTGTGCTTCCGATTGGATGCGTTCTGCCCGTTGCAACACACTATTGCGGGTACGCTCAATTTGGTCAATGACTCGGTTAGCGTCTGCCTCGGAAATATCTTCACGAGAACTCACAATTGCAACTAAAGTGTTGCGGTCAAACTGACTTAAGCGATCGCGCATTGCGTCAAAACCCGCTTGTGGGTCATCAAACAACTTACGCAAGTCAGTCTTGATGCCATCGTAGTTGAGTTCGGGTCGCTCAAGGCTGTTGAGGTAGTTGCGGATTTTGGCAAAGGTGCGGTCAATCACAGACTGGATGCTGAGTTGCAAATCCCGCAGTTGTCCCATCACTTGGTCGCGGACACCGAGGATATTATCAACAATGTGGTTCACATCCTGCTCAGAGATATCCTCCCGTTGAGACAGAAGGGAAACTAGGGTAGAACGGTCAAAGTGAGCAAGGCGATCACTCAGACTCGACACGCCAGCACGGGGGTCATTGAGCAGGAGTTGGACATCACGCTTGATCCCTTCGGGATTCAGTTCATCCTTACCCGTGGAACGCAGGTAATCTGCGATCGCACCTTGGAAATCCTGCACCTGCTGCTGAGTCCGACGAGCAAGACGACGGGGAGCCTTAACAATGTCGCGAATGGTAGATTGTACCTGGTCAATGATCTGATTGACTTGCTCCTCACTCAAGTCCTGCCGTTGAGAGAGCAACTTCACTAAGGTATCTCGATCCATTGAGGCTAAACGTCCTCTGATCGCCAAGGCTCCACCTTTCGGGTCATTGAGCAGTCTGCTTAAGTCACGCTGAATCCCTTCAGGATTTAGTTCCGACTTACCCGTGGAGCGTAGGTAATTGGCAATTGTCGATGTTGCCTGGTCGTATTGCTCTTTCGCTTTTCCGGCGAGTTTTTGAGGCGTGTAGCTGATGCGAGTCCACGCTCCTTCGATCTGATCGAGCGTTCGATTAATCTGATCCTCGCTCAGGTCTTGACGCTGATTCAAAAGCTGTACCAAGGTATCACGGTCAAAGCGAGATGCACGGGAGCGGAGAGCGGCAAGTCCAGCTTGTGGGTTATCCAAAAGCATTTGCAGTTCCCGATTGATGTGATCGGGATTCAGTTCAGCTTTACCCGTATCGCGTAGCAAGGATTGAACCTTGAGCCACTGCGCTTCGGCTTGTGCCTTAGCCGCTTCTTGCAGTTCTTGTGATTCTCTCAAAGCGCGATCGCGTGCTGTTTCAAGCTGAGGAATGATTACGTTAGCGTCTTCTTGTGTAATGTCCCCACGCTGGCTCAGAATCTGGGCGAAGGTAGAACGGTCAAACTGGGCAAGACGATTGCTCAGTTGTCCAAAATCTGCATCCGAGTCTTCCAGAATTGGCGTGAGGTTGAGCTGAATTCGTTCTGGAGTCAGCTCTTGTTTCGGGGTGGTGAGCAGATATTGTTCTACCTGGCGCAACAGAGCAAGCGATCGCCCACGCTCTTGGGCGGCTCTGGCTGTAGTCAAAACTTCTAAGCGAATCGATTCCAACTGTGTAGTCAGCAATCGGATTTCCTTGTGGGTCAAGAGACCCCGTTGTTGTAGCACATCAGCAAAATCTGAGCGGTTTAGCTGCTCCAATTCCTGAGCAACAACTTCTGGGTCTGCTTCCGGGTCATAAAGCACATTACGGAAGTCCCGATCAACTCTTTCCCCTCTCAAATGCCAGCTAGGAGTATTGAGCAAGTAGTTTTCTACATCTGTCCGAACTGTGCTGGGGGGTAGTGCTGGTGTATTGGGATTCACCTGAGATGCAATTTTACCCGCCTGAGCACCCGCTTGGTCTCTAACTGTTTTTAGCTGACCGACAATTTTTTCGACATCAAAGTCGGAGAGGTCAGTACGTCCCATCACCATGCCAATCAAGCTGTTAACACCCATTGTCATCGCCTGAGCGACAGGACCTGTAGCTTTTTGAGGCTGACCACCACCACTGCTTTGACCAGGCAGTCCGGACTGGCGGAGTTGACGCACTTCTGAAATGAGTTCGTCCAGCTTCTGAGTAAATTGATTGCCAACTAACTGATCGGGTGTAGCTGACCTAATAAAGTCGGAGAAGCCTGCCATGGGATCGCCTTGTGGTGTCGGCAGTTGGTTCACGGTTTTCTTCCACGCGCCTTCGAGTTGGTCTGCAAGGCGATTTATATCCCGCTTGGATAAATCGCTCCGGCTGCTGATCAAATCCACAAAGGTTTGTCGGTCAATATTGCGAAGGTGATCGCTGCCAGCAATTTGCTTTAAATTCGGGTCATTCAGTAAGTTTTCAAACTCTTGCCGAATCGATTGGATATTTAATTCTGGAGGTCGTAGTGCTTGGATGTAGTCCTCTACGTTCTCCCGAAGACTAACTGGGTCAATCGCTGAGCTGAATTCACGACGCACTGCCGACGCGGCGGCTTCTGCTGTGGCAACGACTTGGCGACTCGCAGCCCCGCCCCCAATTGCGGCGGCGGCGGTTCCCACAATCGCCTGAAAACCGGAAGTCGCGGCATTCACCACTGAGCCGATTAGAGAACCCACAGTTGTTGAACTGACCCAAAATAGCAGCGAGAAGTACGTTGCCCAGATGACTAAGCCAACAATTGCCCCTAGTCCTGCACTCTCAAGCAAGCTCAGCTTCACCGCCAATAAACAACCGAGGAATAAAGCGATCGTGACCGTTATCAGAGTCCAAATCCCTACACCTGTACTGATTTTGCGGATCGTACCGCCTACGCTACCTCCTTTATCATCGTGAGTATTATCGGAGTCTGATTGATGCCCTAAGTAAGAAATACCAGCGGCAACAGATAAATTTGTTAATAATAGCTGGATGCCAAACGCCAGCAATACTCCAGCAATCAAGGCAGTCAAGAATTGTGGTCCACTAAAGACCAATGCCGCATCCTCTGCCGTATCAATATCTGGATTAACTGGCACTTGTGCTAACCACAATGCCCAGCTACTAAGCTTTAGTGCCATTCCCCCACTCTGAAACATGATTTCTTCCTCGTTCAATGTTTATGTGTCGCGTAAGTCTAAAGATTGCTGGAATAGCTCGCCCTACTTCGGCAAAAATCACAGTCTTTAAACGACAGAATCGTTGTTTACGAGGGTTATGATCATCTCCCCAAGGGGAGAAAGTTCTCAAGGTCTTGGAGAATGTCTACCATGAGAGGTAGCTAGATTATTGCAACGGGTTATTGAAAAAAGATAGTTAAAGAGGGAAACGGAGAAAGGCTGAGTGCAGGCTCGTAGAAGTTTTTAAGCAGTTCCTCGCACCAGATGAGGACATAGGGGGATTTCAACTGCATAGTTATTTCCGCGAAGCTGCACTGAGTGCCAAATTGTACAAATCAAAAAAGAGACACACCTAGGAATGTCTCTCACTGCTTTTTACTCTAGCGTCGTTTGCGACTACCGAATGAGCTAGGTGCCCTTGAAGGACTCGATCGCCTACTACTACTACCAAAACTGGGTGAGCGCTTAGCTCCTGTTGAAGAAGGTTGGTTAGAGCGGCGCAAAGTACTGGAACCGTAACCTGAACCCGTGGAGCGAGTCCCGGTTTGTGGTACTCGGCGTACCGTTGTCCGTTGACTCGATGAAGGAGTTCTTAAACGGCCTGTTGTCCGAAAACTTTGACTATTTTTGACGGCTGGTGGTGGCGCTTGATAGCGGGTTTGGTATTGCTGAACAGCTTGACCATATGTGTTGCCATAACCACCATATCCAGTCATAATCACACCGGGTTGATAAACTGGCGGCACATAGTAGCGTGGTGAAAACAGCAAGCTACCAACGGCTTGACCTGCTAACGCTCCAGCAAAAGGAGTCCAAAAGCTAGATTGCTGACGCACTACAACCGTTTCTTGTTGACCTGTTTGAGGGTTAACCTGATTTTCTGTAACGTTGTGGACGTATTCAATTTTGAAGTCTTCCGTCAGGTGCAACGCTGGCTGACCATTCTCAACATTCAAATAACTCTTCTGTCCGGCTGCAATTTCTTCGTTAGTCAGACGCGCCATTTGTAAGTCTGTCGTGCGAAATGTCGGAGGAGTCCCAGGCTGGGTATTCAGCAGCATCAGGGTGTACTCGCCATTAACGTCGTCATAGGTTGCCTGTTGCACAGGATAACGACCATCACTCACCCGTGTTGGTGCAGCTGAGGTAGTCCTATTTGTATTATTCGGATTTCCGTAAGACTGTGAGGAGTTAGGTGTACTACACGCTAATGTAGTCCAACATAAGCTCAGAGATATTAAGATGATAGTTAACTTGCGAAACATAAATCGTAAAAAACTAACACTATTCAACGGTAACTTGTAACTGTGATTCAAGTGGTTGGTTTCCTCCCCAAAAGCAGGGCGGATTTAACCCCTGTATTTCTGACAAAAACTTTTTAGTTTGATTGAATCACCACAGGATTTATATAGTACCCAAGCCAGTGACTAAACCCTATAAATGCTTATAGAGGAATGAGTTCAGGGAAATTGACTAACACTTGATCGCTTGTTAGTTCTTCACCAAACTGAGCTGGAGAGAAGTGAACTTGGATTGCACGTAATCGGCCCTGGTAGTGCAGATTAATCAAAGCTTTTAAACCTGCTTGTAGCGCACTCACATTAGATAAATCGGCTTCCAATTCAGGAACTTCACCTTCGTAAGCCACTGTAATCATTACAATCAAGTTCTGAGTCGCTGGCAAAGTTAGGGGTTCATCGCGATTAGATGCTGATTGGCTGAAGTCAGGTTCACTCAGATAACGTTGAGCAGAGTCGGTAAATAACTCAGTTACATACTCTTCAGCTTCCCCTTCACTCCAAAAAACATCACCTTCATTGGCAGCAGATTGCCAATAAGTATCTAATTGGATGAGGTTTTGGCAAATATCAACGAGTCCTTCTCCTAAGACTTGCATATCTCCGTCTTCATCAACAGCTTCTCGTGCTGCACGATTGAGAACTCCTAGTAGGGGAGCAACTTCTGCACCAGATAAATGGATGAAAATACGACAGATCACAAATCGAGTTCGACCACCTAGCTGATTAATGCGATCGCGCCAAGAATTCATTACTCTCTCTACTACTAATTGCCATTAAGTACCTATTGTTCACCATAGGAAATCAAGTCAACTAAGCCATCTATCATCGGATTGACTATGTTGTTACTTTCTCTACTACCTAAGTAGTTAATAAGCGGCGATGTGCCTTGATGAGAGGGAAAAGCACACTTTGCATCTGTACTACCAATGCTTAATATTTCGTAATTTTCCCTACACTGAGAATTGTAGAGCTATTCACAGTTCAGGATTATGTTGCTTCGACCCCATCAACGCACCAAGCTAGACGATACCAATGACACAGACTTTTACGCGATGCCACGCTTCGTCACTCATGTGGACGAAGGTTTTATCGATCAGCTAACCCAACTATATCGCGATCGCCTTAAGCCAAATACCCGCATCTTCGACATGATGAGTAGCTGGGTTTCCCACCTACCAGAGGAGATAGAATTTTCTCACGTCGAAGGACACGGGCTGAATGAGGAAGAACTTGCTCGTAATCCTCAACTCGCTCATTACTTTGTTCAAAACCTCAACGAAAATCCCAGTCTTCCCCTAGCAGATGAAGACTTTGATGCTGTTCTCAACTGTGTTTCTGTGCAATATCTACAATATCCAGATGCTATATTTTCCGAAATTCACCGCATCCTCAAACCGGGCGGCATTGCAATCATCAGCTTTTCCAACCGGATGTTCTACCAGAAAGCAATTACTGCATGGCGGGATGGTACAGAAGCTAGCCGAGTTGAGTTAGTCAAAAGCTACTTTCAATCCGTTCCAGGATTTAGTCCTCCAGAAGTCATTACTCGTCAGTCCTCTGTCCCCAACTTCCTCCAGATGCTTGGTGTCGGTGGTGGTGACCCCTTCTATGCTGTAATTGCCCAACGTTTAGGCTGAAGTTGCTAGAGAATCCCAACCACAGGTGAAAAAGTGTAATTACTCTTAGCGATTCATTCCAACATACATAGAAGTCTTTCCTTTACGAAGCCATGGCTTACCACATCTGCACTCGATGTGGTAGGACAGTTAACGCTTATAAATAGGAAGCTCTTCAGTAAACCCTCCCATCTCCGATAAGATATATAAAGGTCTTCCTTTCACTTCCTCATAAATTCGTCCCACATATTCACCCAGAATCCCAATACTGACTAACTGCACAGCACCGAGAAAGAATATTGCAATCATAATCGTGGCAAAGCCAGTCAAGGGGGAATTTGGCGAGACAATACGCCAGTAAAGTACAAGCACAGCCATCAGAATTGCTGCTACAGCCGCGGCTAAGCCAACGTAGGTTGAGAGTCGTAGCGGCAATCTAGAGAAAGACACTAGACCATTTGCTGCTAAGGAGAGGGACTTGCGAAAGGTGTACTTTACTTCCCCTGCAAAACGTGGGTCACGCTCAAACCGGATTGAAGTCTGCTGTAAGCCTGCCCAAGAACGTAGCCCCCGGATGTAGCGGTTACGTTCTGGCATCGCATTGAGGATATCGACTACTCGCCGATCCATCAAACAAAAGTCGCCCGTATCTGGGGGAATATCCACATCGGCAAGGCGCCGCAGGAGGCGATAAAACAGATAAGCAGGAAGGCGCTTCAACCAGCTTTCTTTACGCCGTTGGGTACGCTGGGCATAGACAACTTGATAGCCTTGTTGCCACTTTTCGATGAGATGAGGAATTAACTCTGGCGGGTCTTGTAAATCGGCATCGAGAATAATAACGGCTTGACCTCGTACAAAATTAAGACCCGCTGTGACAGCAATTTGATGACCAAAGTTACGGGCGAGGCTAATGTAGCAAACTCGTGGGTCTTTTTGGTGGAGGTCGCGTAATAACGAAAGAGAGCAATCGCGACTACCATCATTGATTAAGATTAATTCCGCTGAACCATCTAGCTGATCCATCACAGCAGCAACACGATGGTACATCTCAAGAATCGTTTCCTCTTCGTTATAGATCGGAACGATTAAGGAATACTTTGGGGACATAGTTCATCCATATTGATTTAAAAGGTTGGAGTATGGTGATGGATTTGAGCATAAGCGCGTACTTAATACCTGACTTTAAATTAAAACTCATCTTAAGGGGCTAATCACTGTTCTCAGTTCTAAAAAAACCAGTCCCACCAGGCAAACCGAATCGCATAGCGTCCGAGGAGAAGTGCAAAAAAGCCGATGATTGCGTATCCCCAACGAGGATGGTTGGCAAGCACTAAACCCAATGCGAGGGAGAGGGATGCGATCGCATAAACATAGCGACTGACAGATTGGAGGGCACCAGAATAAGCAATGATCGCCAAGGAGAAAACACCGTAGGCGAGTGCGACCAAGGGAAGCTTATTTCGTAAGTGCCACAGTAAGTAACCACCCCCCAGGAACATGATTAATTTAATTAAACTATCTTTGTTCCCTGATAAAGCATGGCTAGCTATATACCCCCAAGTCGGTTGATCGCCCCATGCCTCCTGTACATGAATGAACGCGATCGGGTCTCCAAAACGAAGTCCACAATAGGCACTAAATAACAGTAACCCTCCGACTGACGCTAAACCTGCTGCATAGGCAATCTTATGTCGCTTTTCTCTCCAAGCCACAAAAAGAAAGGCGGGTACCAACGCCGCCCCTGTTGCCCGTGTTGCAGTCGCTAATGCTCCCCAAAATGCTGCCCTGCCATGTTGTTGGTTATCAAAGGCTCGTAAAGCGGCTGTAGTCACTAGTAGAAACAAACCTTCGGTATAAGCGACTGTTCCAAATACAGAGAAGGGACACCAAGCCAGTACAGCCGTTGACCACCTAGCTTCCTTGACACCAAACCGTTCTTCAGCCCAACGGTATAGAAAAAATAACGCCCCAAGCAAGGCTAAATTGTTTACCAAAGGGCCTGCTACGTCAAACGGGAGACCGAGACTCATCACCCCACGGGTGATTAAGGGAAACAGAGGGAAGAAGGCGACGGGATATTTCTGTCCATCATTGGCATAGTCGTAGCCAGTCGTTGCAATCTGCCGATACCAAGCCCCATCCCAATGTGTAAAGAGTTCCCAACCTGCTTTGGGAACAAAATTGTGGGTAAAACCCAGTGGAGTGTAGTCGTAGTCTGTCGGTGGCGCTTGAATCAAGGGAGCAATGAGTTGCATCGCTACAATGATGACGAGTCGGCTCAAAAGCCACATCGCTAAGACAAAAATCCAGCCCTCGCTCCATCTTTTTCTCTTGAGCCTGTCTTCTGAATCTACAATTTCCCTCGACCTTATCGGTGTCATAGCTAAAAAATATGCGAGTTTAGAAGGCAAGCTAAGCCAGAAGTCGTAAAACGTTTAAGCTGAAATTACGCCTTGAGAACACAATTTTATTCCCTTTAAAGAAGGATTTTTCTGTTACTGAAGCCTGTTTCTTCCCCTTTCGTCATCAATAGCAACTATTAACGACCCAGCTTATTGGGAATTCCGTCACAGCCACCGGGAATTGACTTTCGGGAATTTTCCCCACACCAAGCACAGCAGTAGTAGCGTTGTTCTTCTTCAAGCCGCAGGACACCTGTAAAGTTAGCGTTTTCAACCACAGCACCCGTGTGGGCGCCTGTTTCATAATTAGGGGGTTTGGTACGGCTGCGAGGACTGGCGGTTTCTACTGAACCATAGAAGAGGTGAACTCCAAATAGGTCAGCACCACTAAGATTAGCTTCAAATAAAATTGTTCGAGCTAAGTTGGCTTTTACTAGGTCACAGCCGCTGAGATTGGCTCTCACCATGTTGGCATCGCTCAATTCTGTCCAGCGCAAATCTGTACCCGCAAGGTCTGCTCCAGCTAACATCACGTTCAAGTCAATCACACGTACGCCATCATCACGGTCTTCTAGGTAACCTCCGTTACCATCCAGCATTGGACGACCTAAGTGGCGATCGCGTTTTAATGGTGTCAGCAACCGAGACTGGGACAAAAACCGTATAACTTTGGCTTTCCCTTGAGCGTCTACACTACTTAAAATAGCCGCTGTGCGTCCTTCTGAAAATGCCCGCTCCTGTGGCCAATCTTCTAGTAATCCTTCGTTATCTAATGCCAGGTCAGAAACGCCCTGAAAGTAGGCATCAATGGTTTGCTGTTGGGTAATCGTGTTCTGTTGGATGGTTAGGTCTTTAGAAATTACATATTGTCGCCAAGCAATGTAAACAGCGAGGACGGCGATGAGAATTTGCCCTAACGCTCCAATCCACTCCGCTAGTGAGCCAATGGCTTCGGAGTTTAGCTTTTCCAGCACAGCATCAAACTTTCGATTGACACCTGTTAGGGTTGCCAAACCAAAGATTGCCGCTAGCAATCCAAAGATAGCAACGAACCGTGATTGCTCGACTGGAGAGACTGACTCACTTAACCACTGCTGCAACGGTACCCAAACAACTGGCACTGATATCAGCAAGGTGGCAATTGCTCCCGCCATCCCAATCCAGAAGTTATCAATCGTTAACCCCAAAACCAGAATTGCGATCGCAATTAGGGTAAGTATCGGGACTGAGGGATGATTAGCAAGACTCGGTTGGCTAGTTTGCCTGGATAGCACCCCGGTAGATACAGGTGGCGGCTGTCTAGTTAGTTTGATCGCTGGCGGTGATTTACCATTACCGGAGGTATTGGCAGCAGTACTAATGCCACTCTCACCGGTTGGACTATCTACTGACGGACTGGACTGGGGAGAATCAGGCTGAGTTGTCATCGTCTTCCAAGTAAAGCGGGCATGGCGGGATATATTGCCTATATATACCTAGATGATTTTAACCAAGCAACAATTTGAGCCGTCTGCCTGTTCAAAGGCTTACCGCTGTTTTGAGTAAATCCACATTCTAAGGCTTTTGTCAAGTTTTTTATTGTGAGGCAACATCAAGCTTTTTATATAGCAGTAGCCACGGATGTTAGGGCATTAACGGGAGCCAAGTTCTTTAGCTAGAGCCGATGTGACCAAAGCTGACTGCTGATTGCTATAGCAAGCGCAACCCAAGTAATTTGATTTAAGCGATCGCTGTATTCCCCATGCCTATCTGGTAGCTAGATATGACGTAAAATCTGTATAACTGCCGCAAGAGGGATGTCAAATGGAGTTTGGATATGAGTTTAGTAGTTCCCAGAATGAACTGATTAAACAGCTAGCTGACAAAATGCGATTTGTTGGCTACTTCCTAATTGGTGTAGGAGTTCTGACGGCAATCGGTGGATTATTGGCATTGAGAAATGGTGGTGTCGGTAGCATCATTAGCGGAGTTGTTCAAGTCATTATTGGGGTTTGGACTAGCAAAGCCGCATCTGCTTTCAAGCTGATCGTAGAGACTCAGGGGAATGATATTGAAAATCTTATGGGTGCCCTCGGTGAACTGAGGAAACTCTATGCTCTTCAATACTGGGCTTTAATCATCGCTATAGTTTTTGCAGTAATCGGACTTATATTGGGACTAGTTTTTAGCGCATCTTTGCCTTGAGAAACAGCACTCCAAGCTACGTTTCTGGTGTTAGTATTCAAAAGAGCGATCGCATATCAGAATCATGATTCATCTAGCGCCTGTTGTTTTGCAAACTGCTCCTTCAGTTTTCGCAGAATCGGGATTTTCTGATATTGCTCAGAGCGTATGCTATCCCAGTCCAAACCTAAGGGGCGCGGATAAATCGTCTTTGTCTCTATGATCTCTTCAGAAGTGACAACCCAATTGAGTGCCCAATCATGACTTTGCATCGGCAAACACTTTTGTTCAACAATCTGCAAGGGATGTACCGTCGTCACAATTGGCGTATCGGGTTGCACCAACCCAAACTCATAAAGCATGGCAAGTTCCAAGTCAGCAAACCCAGCGCCTTTCCCAGTCCGACCCCCATTGCGGGTCACCGCCACACAGCCTACCATCACTAAATCAATAGGTTGCATCTGGTCAAACGTCACCAATCGCCCATAAGTCAGTGCCTTATTTGCGATCGCAGCGTCTTCAAGTAAGATGTTACGCTGCTGCAAATCCTCAGCCGTCAATTCAACAAAGCAACGGGTACTCGTCAAGCGGGGTACAGCCATGTACAAGCGTTTTCCCTCTTGCAGCGCACGTAGCCGCACTGGAATTTGTGGTGAATCGGGATTGCACTTAATCGCCTTTGCCTGTTGCCAAATTGGTAAAGCTGCGAGTTGTTCAGCCGCTTGTTGGGCACCAACAAAGTTTGGGATGTGACCAAATGGGTCACCAATAGCTGCCCCTTGTTCCTTTAGCAATGACCAAATCTCAGTTCTCAGATTGTCTTTATCGGGATGATAACCACTCCAATTTGTCTTGATAGTGTTAGACATTGAATTTCATTTAACGTGTTGGCGATAGACATTGGGAGTTACTTGCAGAGTCTTGCGAAACACTGTTGTCATGTGGCTTTGATTACCAAAACCTACTTCGTAGGCAATCTCAGCAATGGATAGACTCGGTTCACGAAGCAAAGCTTTCGCTCGTTCGATACGACATTGCAGGACATATTTGTAAGGAGGTACTCCTGTTGTTGCTTTAAAGGAATGGGCGAAGTAAAAGGGACTCAATCCAACAACTCCAGCAATTCCATCAAGACTTAGCTCACGTTGAAGATTGTCTTGAATATACTCAATCGCTGTTTTAAGCATCTTAAGGGCTAAGAAATCAGGGACACGCTTGAGTTGACCAGATACATTCGACCGATGACGGATAACGTGTTCCATGATCAGTGTCGCTACTGACTCTAGATAGAGCGCTCCACCAACATGTCTATCTGTAAAAAAGTCTCGCACTGCTTGAGCTAGACGTAAGCCTTTCGCACTTGCCTGAACCTGCCCTGGTACGAGTTCAACATCTTTGTCACTGCTGTATTCAGTAAGGATTCGAGAGGCTAGCGGTTGCTTGTAAGCAAGGACGATGAAGAAACCAGCCGTTTCGATAGAGCGATAACTGCTAAATGAGGGCACAACGTCGAAACCACCTGGTTCGGCACAATAAGTCTCTAGCTTATCGGAGTTAAACGCGGCAATTCCACGACCGATCTCAAACCGAGTCGAAATCAGCTCAAAGGTAGGGGTGATATTAACCTCTAAATTTCCTGGTGGGACTAGAGCAACAATCAAACTCGGCGTTTCTAGCCAATGTCCCCACTTCGGCAACTCGCATAAGGGGGCATGGTTCAGAGGCATCCTGTACTCTGCTGATATAAATTTCTGTTCTTTTAGAACATCCACTCTTCACCCGCAAGAACTGAAAAGACAGCTTAAGCCTGTATCTGTATAGTTGGCTCTATTAAGTTTATTAAAGGACATCGAGTAACCAATGCATACAGGTTTGATTCCCATATCGGCACTCTTCATTGGGTTGAATGGTATCCTCGCCTTTGCACTTTCCTATATTGCAGCGACGGAACGGACAAGAGCGAGAGTTTGGCATGGTGAGTCAAAAGAGGACGTTACCACACAACCCGATCCGCTTGCTAATCCCAGTGCTTGGGTGGCGACAATTGAGCGTCTGAGTCAAAAGCTGTCGCTAGGAAAGGTTCAAGAAGATGGAATACTACAGCGTAAGGTACGCGCTCATGGGAATTTTGCTGAATATGTGCCGCAGGGGTTGCTTTTCCTTGTGGCGCTAGAGTTAATGAACGCTCACGTCGGGCTGATATGGCTTCTCGGCGGTACGCTTACAGTTGCTAGAGTTGCCCATGCTTACGGAGTGATTACGAAATATGGTCCTTCTATCGGGCGGGCAACAGGATTTTTCCTAACTTGGTTCGTTTACATAATTGGCAGCATCGCTTGTCTCTACTACAGCGCTAGCAGTTTGATTTGACGAGCTTTTGCTGGTTGTAGCCAAGGAGTTAAGAACGCGATCGCCTTTGCCAGCAACATTTGTGTGAGTTCCCGAATCTTTTGGGGATTGTGCGATCGCTACACTATCTCTGTATAAATAACCCACCAATCAATACTCTGCCCTGCTTTCAGAACTTGGATGAGTTCGATAATCTACTGCAATTCTCTCCTAGCGCGTACAATTACATAACACATCGACTATCAGGGTTTGCATCGATTGAAGTAGCAGTTTAGGGTGCCCATCTTGTTGCCGAAATTGACGCTCAAACGTGAAGAATAAATTTGTACGGAATTGGGATTTTAATCCAACTGGGTTACGAGTTTTAATAATCGTAGTATTACTGTTGGGGATTTTTTTCCGCTTTGGTAATCTCGATAAAAAAGTTTACTGGTTTGATGAGGCCTTTACCTCATTACGCCTTTCTGGCTATACCGAGGCAGAAGTTGTTCAGCAGCTTTCTCAAACTCCTGTGGTTGGAGTCGAAGATTTACAAAAATATCAGCGCATTAATCCAGATAAAGGCTTAAAGGATACAATTAATTCCTTAGCTTTAGAAGACATCCAGCATCCACCTCTGTATTATTTGATTGCACGATTCTGGATGCAGTTGTTTGGGAATTCTATCACCGCTTCTAGAAGTTTAACAGCTCTAATTAGTCTTCTGGCACTTCCTTGCCTTTATTGGCTATGCCTGGAATTGTTTAACTCGTCTTCAGTTGGCTGGATAGCGATCGCATTAATGGCTGTTTCACCCTTTCATGTTTTGTATGCTCAAGAAGCACGAGAGTATAGCTTATGGACTGTAACTATTTTACTCTCAAGTGTAGCCTTTTTAAAAGCTCTACAATTCAATAAAAAGAAAAGTATCACCCGTAAAGTTTCTGCTTGGGGAATTTATGCAGCAACTGTATCCTTAGGACTATACACGTTCCCTTTTTCTGCCTTAGTTACCTTTGGGCATGGAGTCTACATCTGGATAGTAGGCAGATTTCGATTTACGCAAGCTTTGAGTGCTTACTCTCTAGCTGTTCTGAGCAGTTTTATAACTTTTATTCCTTGGATTTTAGTCCTAATTAATCGCTCCTCCCAGTTTGATAAAACTTTAGGCTGGACTAATCTTGCAATGTCGCGGTTAGCGTGGATTCGGATATGGTCGCGTAGCATTAGCTGCTCTTTTATTGATTTTAATGTTGACTCTAGAACTCCTTGGGGGATATCGCTAGCTTTCGGAGTGTTATTTTTACTATTATTTACTTTAATTTGCTATGCAATTTATTTCCTTATTCGTACAAGCTCAAAACCTACATGGCTGTTTATCATTACTTTAATTGCTGTGACAGGCTTAGCCGTAGTGTTACCAGATTTAATTATTGGCGGGAGACGCTCAACGACGGCTCGATATTTAATTCCCTGTTTCTTAGGAATTCAGCTAGCTATTGCTTACCTTCTTGCCAAGAAGCTTAGCTTGATTAATTTAAATTTTAGGAAAAAGAAGTTATGGCAATCTGTTGCGATCGCACTATTTTTAGGAGGCGTTTTGTCCTGTATAGCCAGTTATCCAGCCGAAGGGTGGTGGCACAAGTCTATGAGTTATAGTATTCCTCAAGCTGGTCGTATTATTAACCAAGCTTCTCAACCTTTAGTCGTTAGTGATGCATCTGTCGCTGACTTATTATCTCTAAGCTATTATCTTGAACCCAAGGTAAAACTTCAAGTAGAGCCAAGGTGCTACACTTGCCATATCAATTCTCAAGTAGAGGATAAACCAAATCTCTCCAATGTTACCGAAGGTTTTAGCGAAGTCTTCTTATTCAAACCTAGACCTTCTGAGGCATGGTTACAGGCACTTAATCAAGAGCAATATTATACAGTCCAGCCGCTTTACAAGGGAGAGAATGGTGTCTTACTCTGGAAATTGACAAAGTAAGCAGAACTTTAAGTTTTAAATGTCATTGAAATTGTTGAACTCATGCATAAATCATGGCTTCGATTTCTAATCATTACTATATTAACGTTGGGCGTGTTATTTCGCTTTGTCAACTTAGATAAGAAAATCTACTGGCACGATGAAAACTTTACCTCACTTCGAGTTTCTGGCTACACCGAAGCTGAGATGGTTAAACAAGTCTTTAAGGGTCAGGTTAGTGATGTTAATGATTTACAAAAATATCGTTATCCCAATCCTGATAAAAATCTCCTAGATACTATCAATTCATTAGCGATAGAAGAACCTCAACATCCGCCACTTTACTATGGAATGGTGCGATTTTGGATGCAACTGTTTGGTAATCAGGTGGCTATAACGAGAAGTCTATCTGCACTAATTAGCTTGCTTGCCTTTCCTTGTATCTACTGGCTATGTCTGGAACTATTTAACTCTTCACTGGTTGGATGGATAGCTGTAGCACTAATAGCTGTTTCACCTTTTCATGTTCTCTATGCTCAGGAAGCGAGAGAATATAGCTTATGGACTGTAACCATTCTTGCATCTAGCGCTGCACTACTACGAGCCTTACGGCTTAATACGATATCTAGCTGGATTTTGTATGTTGTAACTCTATTTTTAAGTCTGTATACCTTTCTGTTTTCAGGCTTAGTAATGATTGGGCAAGCACTTTATTTATTAACTAGAGAACGCTTTCAGTTTAGTAAGGTAACCACTAATTACTTGCTGGCTTCTTTACTAGGACTGCTAACCTATGTGCCCTGGATTTTTGCCATTATAAATAACTTTTCTGAACTCGACCAAAGAACTTCATGGACAAGTGATAAAATCCCGTTCTTATCGCTAGTTAAAACTTGGGTTGCTAACCCAACCCGAATTTTCTTTGATATAAACCTTGATTCCAAATCTAATCTTATGTTTATCGTACTTCCCCTACTTATCTTATGGGGGCTAATCGGATACTCAATTTATTTTCTTTGCCGCAAAGCTTCAAAACCTGTAGTCGTATTTATTTTGGCTTTGATTGGAGTGACTGTATTAGTCTTGGTACTACCAGATTTAATAATAGGGGGACGACGTTCAAGTGTTAGTCGATATCTAATTCCCTCATATTTAGGAATTCAACTAGCTGTTGCTTATCTTTTTAGTATTAAACTGGCTAACCCTAGCCTCTCTCGTTATAGAATCTGGCAATTTGGATTTTTGTTACTCATTATTGGCGGGATTGTCTCTTGTGGAGTTAGCTCTCAGACAGAGACTTGGTGGATTAAGAAAAATCGCTTTGATACGCCTGAAAATGTTCAAATCATTAACCAATTTTCCCGCCCTCTCTTAGTTAGTAGTAATAATCGTTACAACCCTGGCGAAATCCTGACTCTCAGCTATCTACTCAACCCAAAAGTAAAACTTCAGCTAGTAACTGAACCCAATCTTCCAAAAATACCAGAAGGATTTAGTGATATATTGATTTTCAATCCATCTAAGGTTCTAAGAAAAAAGCTTGAGACAGAAGGGAACTACACGATAAAGACTGTTGCCCCAGGAAACCTTCAGATTTTCAAATTAATCAAAACGTGATGAATAAGGCACAATTTAGAAGCGATTGGTTAAATAGACTCAAAATAGCTCGGCAACTTCCTCTAGCTAACCTTAAGTTTTTCTTTGTTGTCCTATTGGTACTTGGTATATTTTTTCGCTTCGTTAATCTCGATCGCAAAATCTACTGGCATGATGAGGCTTATACTTCACTGCGGGTTGCAGGCTATACCAGTAGGGAAGTCGGTGAGCAAGTTTTTAATGGTCAGGTTATAAATGTTAAAGACTTAGAAAAATATCAGCGCATCAATCCAGAAAAAAGCTTAAGAGATACGATTAAATCTCTAGAAATTGACGATGCCCAACATCCGCCTTTTTATTACATTCTGGTAAGGCTTTGGGTGCGATGGTTTGGTAATTCTATAACTGTAACAAGAAGTTTATCTGCACTTTTTAGCGTGTTGGTGTTCCCGTGCGTGTATTTTCTATGTCTAGAATTATTTGAGTCATCATTAGTAGGATGGGTTGCGATCGCATTAATTTCTATCTCACCTTTTCATGTATTGTATGCACAAGAAGCGCGAGAGTATAGCCTCTGGACACTACTCATTCTTCTAGCAAGCTGGGCATTACCCAAAGCACTACGATTTCATGCTGAAGGAAGAAAGGCAATTCATATTACTGGGATGTGGGGAACTTATGCATCTGCTATCGCCTTAGGACTTTATACATTTCCCTTTACCGGATTAGTAGGAGTAGGACATGGAATTTATGTAATTGTAACCGAACGCTTTCGCTTAACTAAATCGGTAATTGCTTATCTATTCGCATCATTAACTGCCTTTCTCTCATTTGTACCTTGGCTACTCGTTACGCTTAGTACTTGGACACAAACAGGTGCCACCTGGACGGCTTTTCCAATCCCATTCGTAACCTTACTAAAAGTTTGGGGACTTCATATTGAGCGGGCATTTATTCTGACGATTGGAGATTTCGGATTTGATGAACCACTGATTTATATCACGCTACCTTTCTTTTTAGGTTTAACTATTTATTCAATCTATTTTCTCTGTCGTCATACACCTGTAAGGGTTTGGTTATTTGTCTTAACCTTAATGGCAACCCTCAGCCTCTTTTTATTATTACCAGATTTAATTTTAGGTGGACAGCGCTCAACAGCAGGGCGATATCTAGTTCCCTTTTATTTAGGAGTTCAGCTATCTATTGCTTATTTGCTAGCTACGCAAATTATCTCTGCGAATTTCTTCAAACAAAAGTTTTGGCAAATCGTAATGGTGATAGTCATTACAGCAGGAGTAATTTCCTGTGCAATGAGTTCTCAAGCCGTAACGTCTTGGAATAAGGTAATTAGTTATAATAATCTCGAAGTTGCTCGGATAGTCAATCAAGCCCAGGCTCCTCTACTCATTAGTAGCTCATTTGGCGTTAATTTCGGTAATACCTTCGCTCTTAGCTACATACTTGACCCAAAAGTAAAACTTCAGATTGTCACGGGTAATACGCAACCCGACTACTTAAACATTCCAAAGATACCTTCAGGCTTTAGCGATGTGTTTATCTTAAATCCTTCTGACCAGTTTCGAGAAAAAATCGAGAAAGAGTACGACACCAAGATGAATCTCCTGTTCAATGATTCTTTTCTCTTCCTCTGGAAGCTAACTACTCCTTTGCGCTAGAAGATAAAGCATGAAGGATTGGAGATTGGAGAAAGGCTTCATTAGGTAATTTCACGATATTAGAGAAGTCGTTAATATTTTAGCTTAAAAGATACATTTTTTAATAGCTAGTGAATCAATACTCAACTGGATAAATTACTATGAACCAAATCAGTTTAGAATTAGTGAATTATACAGACAAAATCTCTGAAATTAAACCGATACGAATTCAGGTCTTTCAAGTTGAACAAGGTGTTGACCCTGCTTTAGAATTTGATGGTTTAGATGAAACAGCCGAGCATATTTTGGCGTATTTAGATAATCAACCTGTTGGCACTCTCAGAATTCGCTATCTAGATAATCAGCTTGCAAAAATAGAACGCTTAGCCGTCCTCTCGGCAGCAAGGGGGCAAGGAATTGGGAGGAAGCTGACGGAAAAGGCAATAGAAGTCATAGAACAAAAAGAGATTTCAAAAGTGATGATTCATGCTCAGGAATATGCCAAAGGCTTATATGAAAAACTGGGTTTTGAACAAGTAGGGGGCATATTTGAGGAAGCGGGGATTCCCCATGTCAAGATGACTAAACACTTAAGATGAATGTCGCTGACTTAAGCCCTGAACTAAAGTTCGGGCTGAAAGCTAAAACCCGCTAAAACGGGTTGAAAGGCTAATGTAGTAAGCTTTAGCTTGACATATCTTTGAGCCTTAAATTTATTTCAAGGCTCTTATGTCAGTACCATTCCACTTAAGATAATGGCTCAGGTCAGTCTAACTGGGTTTTGAGCAGGAAGGGGAGAAATTTATAGTAGCTGGCAATCCTCATGCTCTAATCAAGATGAGGAAGCGCTGGGAAGAACTTAGGTAAATTTCGTGGCACAGCAAGACCAAGGTAATCAAAGGCAAGAGGTGAAAGATACACGGCAAACGGCTGATAAGGGAGAGAGTCTCTCCGTTTGGCAAAAGAATTCTTTTCCACTTGTACCACTGATATTAGGGGCAATATGGCTAGTAGGGGCATTATGCGATCGCCTTTGGTTAGCCTTAGACCACTCTATCCCCGCTTGGGACCCAACGAATCACCTCACTGGCTCATTAAATTATCTCAATGCGCTACAAAACGCCAAGTGGTTTTCTGGGGAATGGTGGACAAGCTTGTGGATGCTCTCTTCTAAGTATCCGCCCCTAACCTATATTGCCACGGCTCCTTTTCAACAACTCTTTGGCACTAGTCCCGACCAAGCACTGCTTGTTAATTTACTATTTAGTGCGGTTTTACTCGTCTCTGTTTACGGCATCGGTAAACACCTATTTAGTACCCAGGTAGGACTTTGGGCAGCAGGGCTATGTGTACTACTCCCCAGACTTTACATCATCCGGCTGCACTATGTACTCGATTATCCGCTCGTCGCACTTGTCGCCGCCAATTTTTGGGGCCTAACGGTATGGCGGGATAGAAAAACGCCTCGTCAGGGATGGTGCTGGGCATTAGCGTTTGGTGTTTGCTTTGGTCTAGCCATGATGGTAAAGCAGACCATCCTATTCTTTCTATTCGTACCCTTGCTGTGGCTTTTTGGAACACTGCTATGGCAACGCGCTTGGGGGCGAATCCTTCAGTTAATTAGTGCTTTCCTACTATCCCTATTCATCTTTGGCCCCTGGTACCGCACGAACTGGTTATTCGTGTTTAGCGTCCAGCAGAACAGCATTGTCATTCCCGCACTGAAAGAAGGCGACCCACCTCTCAACACCTTTGCCGCCTGGACGTATTATTGGAACGACCTTCCCCGTGCGGTAACTTGGCCGATACTCTTAGTCCCCTTAGTTGGCTTGTTGCTGTACTGGAGTCGCGTGTTTCCCAGCTTCCGCGATGGCACAAACAGCACCCACAATGCAACTTCAGCTTTACGTTGGTTAGCACTCTTTTTAGTCGGGTCTTACTTGATCAGCTCAGCAATTGTTAACAAAGACCTGCGTTATATCGCGCCTTTACTACCGATTCTCTCCGTGGTATTGGCATATGGCTTAACCCTATGGCCCAGACGACTTTGGGCAGTGCGTTGGGGGACAGTTGGCTTAGCCTTCCTCCTCATGTGCCTCAACCTCTTCCGCATCGGTGGTGTACCGGGAGATTATCTGGTAAAAGCCCTGAGTCCTAACTCTCACAGCTATCCTGAACAAGCGCAAGCCTGGCCTCATACTCAGGTAATTGATGAAATTATCCGTACTCAGCCCCAACTGCAAGCGACATTGGGCGTTTTGCCGAAAACCTCAGAAATTAACCACAATACCTTTAATTACTACGGGGCATTGCAAGATTTTCAGGTGTACGGGCGTGAAGTCGGTGTCCGCAAACGGTATCAGGCGAAAGATGTGCGATCGCTTTCTTGGTTCCTCACTAAAACTGGTGATGAAGCAACACGCAGCGAAGCCCAATCCCTTACAGTTCAAAGCATTGAGCAAAGCCCAGACTTCCAATTACAAAAAAATTGGACATTACCCGATCGCACTATTTTAAAGCTCTATCATCGTACCCCCGCCCCAATCCAAGTCCAACCGCTACAGCAACCGCTTACCAAAGTCAGCTTAGAGCGAGTCACCGTACCCCAACAAGCCCCACCTGGGATGCCAGTCCCAGTAACCTACGAATGGACAGGTGCTTGGGAGCAATTGCGATCAGGTATCGTATTGCTAACGTGGAAAAGCACCAGCAATCAAAATCCCAACTCGAATCAGACACGGTGGCTACATGACCACGGCATTGCGATGGGTGAATTGTATTCTGGACGCTCAAATCCTCAGCAATCCCCAGCGAGTTTTCGAGTCACCGAACAGATTGCCATGCTTCCCCCTACGGACATTGCCCCTGGAACTTACACGCTAGAGGCAACCTACCTAAACCGGGAAACGGGTGAGAATTACCCGATCACTGTACCAGCAGTAACGCTCAATATTGCTACCAATACCCCTGCTTTACCCGCTCCAGAATTAGATTTAGTCACCCAACTGCGAACGTTAGCGACTAGCTTACCGAAAGGGCGAGAAGCGATCGACCCGATCTTTGACGAAATTGGACGAATCAACCAGTATGACCCCGTTCAAGATTACACCAAACAAGCCGAACTCGCTCTCGCCTACCGCCTCCAGCAGGAACCACAAAACCGAGATTTAGCTTATGCCCTCGCCTTTTCAAGAGTATTGCAGGAAGATACCAAAGGTGCGATCGCAGCTTTAAAACAAGTCGTGCAACTAGACTCCCAAAATCCCTTTGCCCACGCCTATCTTGCCTTTGTCTACCTCTATGAATGGCGTGGAAAAGCAGCCCAAGAAGCACTCCAACCTGCCCTTGCCCTCAACCCTAATATCCCAGAAATCCAAGCTCTTTCCGGTGCAGCCGCACTCCTACAAGGTAATATTTTCAAAGCTTGGAGTGTCCTTCAAAAACTAAACCTTTAAATCCATTGAGCTATTTGAATAAGCCTTTCCAAAGCGTAATTCCACAAAAAGCGGCAGATGATCTGAGCCAATATTGAACCCAGTAGCACGGTTTATGGTGGTAATCGACTTACTGTGCAAACAATGGTCGATCGCAATCTTCAGCACAGACGGGAAATCAGCCGGCCAAGTCGGTTGCAAACCAAACCCTTGCTGTGAATTGTGAAGAGCGCTCTCGTGTAGAAACGAACGAAACCGACCTGACCACGGGGTACTATTAAAATCACCAATGACTACCACCTCACGTTTGTACTCTCTTTGCTAACGCAGGCTCCATTCAGCCGTGGCATCGAACTCTACATCTTGAAAAGCTGACGAATCGTGGCTCTGTGGGCGGATTATACTTAAGCCAAGAATTACAACCTCTGTACCTTCCCACCGGAGCGTTGTTTCAACCAGTGGTTGTCCTGAGTAAGGCGGCAGTGCGATAATTTGTGTCGCCACTAGCTCAAGTAACTTTGATGGAGCGATCGGCACAAGCATAGCAAGACCCGTGGAGTCCTCTTTTGGAAAAGACGTAACCACTCGGTATCGTGAGAGATTTGATTCCAGTGTGGTCAGCCATCTTGATGTGACCTCTTGTAACAAAACTAGATCAGCATTTTTTCCTTCTATGTACCGTATGGCTTGGCTCGTATCTTTATTGCTATGGTCAAGGTTAGCGTAGAGAAGGCGAAACGTACTGCCAGGGATGTGGTTAGCTTGCTCTAGGTAGGAGCCTTGAGCGGATGCAAAAAAGAGGGGGGCGAGGAGAGCGAGATTAAGCGCTAATGGTAAACACCACACAAAGCTCCACGTTCTACTTGACACTCCCCGGTCTGAAGACGAGGGGATTCTTAAGACCACAACTTGAGTCTTAAAGGCGCTGACAAATCGCCTCTACTGATTCCGCTTAGATCAAGCCCAAGCATCATCACTACTTTTTTTCCAATGTTTGCAGCGCCATTGCAGTCTGCATTGATCAGCCAGCCCTGAGCGGTTTTGTATAGACCACGCTTAACCCGTTTACCGCTTGCTTGCCACCCTTCAGGTTTTGCACCGAATGTAGGTAGCGAGTCATTATCGACAAACGAAGCCTTAGAAGAATAGGATTCTTCAGTTTCTACAAATTTGATACCGTATTGCTCACACAGTTGAGCGATTCGACCTTTCAATCTACCCGTAGGAATCTGCACAAACTTTTGGTTTGTTTTACTTCCCATGTTGGCAGAATCTTTTTGACCCTTATTCCATCCGAAAACAACCGTTCCAATACGATTCTGTAAACAGTGCTGTATCACTTTTCTCGCTGCTTTGTTGATAGCATCACGCATCTGGCGATTGCGTTTTTCAGTTAAGCTTGCAAGTCGTTTAGACCAATAGCCGTTAGCCTTTCCTTCCATCAGAAAAGCAACTCGCTTGTTGTATCCTTGGTTGATGGATTTTAGATGTTTGCCATCAACGATAAAGCTAGTGCCTACATTGCTTACACAGGTTAGCCAGTTATTCATGCCGTGATCAATTGATAGGCACTTAGCATGGTCAATGTCTGCCTGAATATCACCAGTTTTGTAGACCAACTCCAGATAGAAACAACCATTACGAGGAAGAATTCGATACTCTCGAATCGACTTGAAATCGAGGTTTGACGGTATTGGCAGATAGAACGAATCCAATCCAAACCAAGCTTTAACCTTGCTTCCAAGCGGAAATCTCAGCATCCCCTCTTTGAGCTTTACCGACCGTCCTGTAAAGGTTACTAGCGCCATTCCGCCTTGACGATACCCCGGCAGCTTGGGGCGTTGCGTTACCGTCCCCTTCTTAACGCCCCTGAGCAGTCCCAAAAAAGACTTAAAAGACTCTGCCACACCCGCTAGAATTTGCTGCGCTGTATCCGAATAGAACGCCTGGTAATGTAAGTTTTGATTCTCAGTTCCTAGAACCTTGTGTAATTCAGCGCGATTCGGGATTCTACCGATCTTGAAATACAATTGACGCGAATAGTAGATGCCGCAATTTGACAGCTTTGCAGACTCAGAACAAAGATACTCAAGAATTGCCTGAGTTTCTTTGTCCGTTTTAATTAGAACCTGTTGGCATCCAAACATTGTTTTACCTCCTTTATTTATAATAACAGAGTAATAATACTTTGTCTTGGGTTATGCCTACTAAAAAACACCCTGTTCCCGCTTATTTGGATGATTACGAATTTGAAAAGCTCGTCAAGATTGCAGCTAAATGGGGATGCAGTTTGTCAGCAGCGATAAAACGGATGATTAGAGAGAATGAAGAGGTAGGCGGCTAAAGCCGCTCGTGTGGGCTTTCCTCCCTGTCTCTTCAGAGTAGGGAGGAAAGCCCTACCGCTATTTTCTGGTGAAATGCCGCCAATGACCAACGCCGTCACTAGAACCAGGCAGTATTGTGGTCTAAGATGCTCGATAAGCTCGAAAACCCACCAAAGACTTCCAGCAAAACCCAGCACTGTTGCGATCGCGGCACCACTAGCTGCAATATCAAGTAAGAATTTAGCTGAATTGACCGCTCTTAAGACTACTGTTGTTAGCTTAGGCATCTATCTGTGGGCTGACGGCTCAGTCCAAGCTAGCACAGAGTAAATGTTGTCAAAGGGATGTGGTGATTGTGTTACAGCCGCTTATGCCCTTCAAATATTAGAAAGGCTCCCAGAGGAAGTCCTAGAAGCCTGATGTCCTATCAGTAGCAATGCCTTCGTTACCTGGCATTTGCATTAATTGGAGTTTACTACAGTAAATAAAAGTAATCATCTATCCCAAGGAATCCCCCTAATGATAGAGAAAATACAATGTTAGGAAATTTAGTTAGCCTAGCACGTCCAAGAGCATAAATCTAAAGTTCATCTACCACCTTTAACCGTCCTCTGCGTACAGCATAGAGTAGACGGTTAACTGATTGTTCCTCTTCTTCAGTTAGAGAATTATCTAATACTGATGCCATCAAGCCATAACGATTAGGAAGAGTAATTTTGCCATCTTCAGTCACGTCCGCACATAAATCTGCGATCGCATTTGGTAGAAGACAAACTTTACACAGATTAGGATTTTTCATAGTGTAGATTCTAACCCTACATCCCTAACCCTATTGTTATAAAATTGAGCCGGAATCTATCAAAGGCGAGAACCCTAACCTCTTGCCGTTACCGCCACAGAGATAACAAAGTTTGAGCTAATTCTATCAATAGGTGTATTAAATGACTCTTTTCCTTGAAACTTTATTGCTAATTTACAAAAGAGTTAAGTAGGTGGAATTGGCTCTCAGCTCAGAAAAAAATCCTTCTTGTACAAAATCATCATTGTTTGTTGAAGACGCATTAACCTGTGTTAGTAAACGAATAAAATGCAACGCAGGGTTTTTATGCCGCTTATCTATAAATTTTTCTGAACCCAGTTGGTTATAACGATAGATGAGTTGATAAACCCACTGAGGATTGTAGCCTGTGATACTAGCGGCTTCTTCCGTTGATTTTCCCTGAGCAACTAACCAAACGATTTGAAGCTGACTACGTTCAGCAGGAACCTTTGCCTGACGATAGCGCATTTCCAGTTCGTCAATACTCAGGTGAGGTTGGAGGGCAATCGGTTCCGAGATTGGGTTAAGTTGCATACTGGGAAGCTCTAAAGGTTGGGATTGATAGTGAAAAGTCCGTTTTGGAACCTTTAAGGAGTTATCTTGCCAGGACTTGCAGTATATGTGCATCTATACAAAGCTTTATATTTAGCTATGAAAAGCCAGATGGTAGGATACTGGTGGTCACTTGATAGGGGGTCAGACCCTACATCCTCAAATGGGTTGTCCGGGGAAAAGCATTGTTGGTATGAAACGCTTTTTATTAGTTCCAGTCCTGTTTGCCGCTAGTACCCTCGTCTTGGTTGACTTAGTGGGATTGGCAGCAGTTTTTAGAACATCCAGACGATTGTCTGGTTTCTCCATAGATAATCGTCACTATATTTACCTCGAAAGCTCTCGCAATTCTGTGACAGAGATTCCACTGGCACAAATACAAATTATTGACGTGGCAAATAATGCGTGTGTGAGGAATGGTTGTCTGAAAACTGACTATACTCAAGACCAGGCAAATCTTAGCAATAAAGCCGCAGAAGATGAGTTACTGCAAAGAACAGCATCAATTCGCCAGAGTTTGAGGTTAAACCAGCTAAAAGTCGGACTGCCGCTGCCAATTATTTCTCGTAAAACAAATCCTGATAGAAGCGAGACAGTTCAAGTGCGGGTGAGTACTCAAACTCAACCAATGCAGATTCTACTTCAGCAGCGCTACCTCTCACCAATCGATCCAGGAGGTGATTTTACTGTAGATCGTGCTTCCATGCGGCTCGTGATTAATTACAACAATAGTCGCCTGACGATTGGCGATTTGAACAATTACCGCGATGCAGTACAGAAATACTCAATCCGAGAAGTACGCCTATCACCAGATAGACGCAACATCGTAGTGCTAATCGACATGACTCAACCAACTTATGAGGGTGTAGTGCAGACAACCTTTGTGCAAAGCTTTCCGATTTAGAGGGTGGGGAGATAGGGAGAGGAAAATTTGCCTACCACCTACTACCTACCGCCATAAGCGATCGCATCTTTGCCATCTCGTTGTCACTTTTGCGTCACATTGACTGATTAGCTTTTAGATGGAGTAGACATAAGTCGGCTTCAGAGTCCAAACAACAAAAGCCTATTGTGCTCTCTTGATCGAAGGCAGGAGAGCATTTTTTTTGATTAGACATAAGCTAATATGCATTCAAATTGCAGTAGCGCTTGTTACTTTTAGCTTTTCTCACTGTGAATTTTGAATGCGAGAATTTTGAATTGCTTAATACAGCTATCCTTTGAAAAAAAAGCGGTATGGTTTGAGTAAGCTCAATGAATGAGCTGGCTCCAGTAGACAATTCCAATTAATCAATTTGCCAACCCTAACAATTAGGAAGCTATGGCGAAACCTGTACTCTTAACAGTGGACGACGACCCGGAAGTTTTACAAGCCGTTGCCCGTGATTTACGAGGCGAGTATGGCGATCGCTTTCGAGTCGTGCGTGCTGACTCTGGCGCATCTGCGCTAGACACACTCAAACAGTTAAAACTCAGAAACGAGGCAGTTGCGCTATTTCTCGTCGATCAACGGATGCCGCAGATGAGCGGTGTTGAGTTCATCGAACAAGCAATTACGCTATACCCAGACGCGAAGCGTGTCTTACTCACCGCGTATGCTGACACTAATGCTGCAATCCGCGCCATTAATTCAGCAAACATTGATTACTACTTAATGAAACCTTGGGAACCTCCAGAGGAGCGCTTGTATCCAGTACTCAACGATCTACTAGATGACTGGCAAGCCAACTTCCGCTCACCCTTTGAAGGAATTCGGGTAATTGGCGATCGCTGGAGTCCTTATTCCCACCAAGTCAAAGACTTTCTCGCTCGCAATCAAGTTCCATATCAGTGGTTGGATGTCGAGCAAGAAACCGAAGCACAACGTCTGCTTAGCTACGCAGAGTGCCCAAATCGTAAACTACCACTGGTACTCTTTCCGAATGGCGATCGCTTGATTCAGCCGACTAATGTCCAAGTTGCTGAAAAAATTGGACTACAAACGATTGCCCAAAAGCCGTTTTATGACCTGATTATCGTCGGTGGTGGCCCGGCTGGGCTAGCTGCTGCCGTTTATGGGGCATCGGAAGGCTTGCATACCGTAATGATTGAACGTGAAGCCCCTGGTGGACAAGCAGGAACCAGTTCCCGAATTGAAAATTACCTAGGTTTTCCAGTTGGTTTAAGCGGAGGTGATTTAGCTAGACGTGCGGTTACTCAAGCAAGACGCTTCGGTGTAGAAATTCTTACCCCCCAAGAAGCAACAGCAATTCGCACTCAAGACCAATATCGGATTCTTACCCTAAGTGATGGTAAAGAAATTAGCTGCCATGCTTTAATCCTCGCGTTGGGTGTGTCGTGGCGACGGCTGAATATCCCAGGAGTTGAAAAGCTAACTGGCGCAGGTGTGTACTATGGTGCAGCGCAAACGGAAGCACTTGCCTGTACTAACGAAGATGTTTACGTCATCGGTGGGGCAAATTCAGCCGGACAGGCAGCAATGTATTTTTCTAAATATGCCCGTAAAGTCACGATGTTAGTACGGGGTGACTCTCTGACCAAGAGTATGTCCCAGTACCTAATTGACCAAATCGAAGCAACAGACAATATCACCGTGCAAACGCATTCAAGTGTGATTGAAGCCAAAGGTGAGACAAGCCTAGAAGCATTGGTCATCGAAAACTCGCAAACGGGTGAAACACAAACTGTTCCAGCTAATTCCCTGTTTATCTTCATCGGTGCTTTGCCTCATACTGATTGGTTAGATGGAGTAGTTGAGCGAGGTGAGCGCGGCTTTATCCTGACAGGGCCCGACCTCAAGCGTGTCAGTGAAATTCAGGCTGCCCGTAACCGTATACCTGAAAACCGTCCACGGGGATGGTCTTTAGACCGTGACCCCTTCTTGCTGGAGACAAACATCCCTGGTGTCTTTGCTGTCGGTGATGTCCGTTCCGGTTCCGTGAAGCGTGTCGCTTCTGGGGTAGGGGAGGGTTCGATTTGTGTTCAGTTTGTCCATCAATATCTCAGCAAAGTGGTGTGAGGGGTAATAAGAGCGATCGCCGACTGTTGAGGTAGCGATCGCTCTTATCAGCAAAGTTCGCCAGATTCAGCGTAAGAAACAAATATTTGATGTAAGGACATATTGGAGTCAAAAAGTTTACAGCCATGACCCAAATCACTCTCACTGAAGCCTCTCAACATCTTTCTGACCTAATCGAAGCAGCACTTAAGGGCGAAGAAATCATAATCACGAAAGACAATAAACCTGTTGTAAAACTGGTAGCCGTCTCGTCTGTGAAAAAACGTTGGCCGGCTAAGGCTGGGAGCGCTAAAGGCTTAGTCACAATATCAGATGATTTTGACGAGCCTTTAGAGGACTTCAAGGACTATATGTAATGAGGCTACTACTAGATACTCATACCTTCATTTGGTTCGTTACCAACAGCCCTAAGCTGAGTGTCATAGTACGGTCATTAATTGAGGATGAGAATAACGAAAAGCTACTGAGTACAGCTAGCCTTTGGGAAATGGCAATTAAACAAAGTACAGGAAAGCTGAGTTTTAGTCTGCCCTTTCGGGAATTTATAGAGCAGCAACTTAGTCGCAACAGTACCGAGTTACTGAATATCAATTTAGACCACATCACTGTTGTGGCGACACTACCTTTTCATCATCGCGATCCTTCGATAGGCTTTTAATTGCACAGGCTATGGCGGAGCAGATACCGATTTTGAGTGCTGATTCTGCCTTTGATGCCTATTCAATTAATTACGTATGGTAAGTAAGTAGGTCAGCACTAATATTTGTCATGTCACAGCGAGAACAGGTTCTTCGTCTTATTAGTGAGTGCCTAATGCAGACTTGCAAAAACTCACAAACAATAGACCTTTGTTCTCGGAGGACAGCTATGAAACTGCTTGAAATTCAATCCAGCGTTCGTCAGGAAGGTTCCGTCTCTCGCACCCTCGCATCGAAGTTCATCCATGCATGGCGATCGCATCAGATTGATGTAAAGCAAATTCTACGAGACGTAGGAGCAAATCCCCCTAAACTACCAACCGCAGCATGGGTGGTTGCAAATTATACCCCTCCTCAAGCCCGGACTCAGGAAATGAGAGACGAGCTAGCTGAGTCAGAAATGCTTATTGAGGAACTTGCAACAGCAGAACGAATTGTGCTGGGAGTTCCTATGTACAATTTCAGCGTACCCACCAATCTCAAAGCATACATTGACAATGTTGTTCGCGTCGATCGTACATTCAGCTTTGACCGTTCGACAGGAATGTTTGGTAGTCTCCTGACTGGCAAAAAAGCCTTGATAATCAGTTCAAGGGCAGGGGGCTATGCGCCAGGTACACCGACAGCGGCAATAGACTTCTGCGAACCTTATTTAAGGTTCATTCTGAATTTCATCGGTATTGAGGATGTGGAATATATTGAAGTTCCCAATCAATTTGGGTCTAGTGAAGAACGACAGCAGGCAACAGAAACTGCTCTCGAACGTCTCATGGAATTGGCGCAAACTTGGTAACAGTGTCTTCACTTCAGTGAGCTTAGGGAGATGTGAATGCTCAAGTCGAATTTGCTGGTAGGAGAACATCATGAATCATTTAGAACAATTTGAACAGCATCGTTCTCTACTGTTTTCACTCGCTTATCGAATGCTAAGCAGCGTCAGTGATGCTGAAGATATGGTGCAAGAAGCCTTCTTGCGATGGCAGCAGGTTCCAGAAGCAACGGTGCGGTTGCCCAAAACTTATCTTTCGTCAATTGTTACTCGTCTTTGCATCGATCACTTGCGATCAGCGCGGGTGCAACGCGAACAGTATGTCGGGACATGGTTGCCTGAACCGCTAGTGACACAATCTACAACTGACCCTATCGAAGTAGCTGAGTTGGCAGACAGTCTCTCCATAGCATTTTTGGTAATGCTAGAGCGGTTGTCACCTACTGAACGAGCTGTTCTTCTACTGCGTAAAGTATTCGACTATAGCTATGCAGATATCGGACAAATTTTGCATAAAGGTGAGGTGAATTGCCGTCAAATTCTACGACGAGCCAAGCAAAAGCTCACCTCTAAAGCCTTTGATCTCAACATGCCATTACAGCAGCAGGAAGAACTGACCGAACAATTTTTGCAAACCTGGATGCAAGCCGATATGCAAAGTCTGCTCACACTCGTTGCAGAGGGCGCTACATTTTGGGCAGATGGTGGTGGTAAGGTTGTGGCAGCAGTAAATCCCCTATACGGCGCAAGGAAGATTGTCCGATTTTTGATTGCTACCCGTCACAGCAAAGTTTTACCTGATGTAACCTCACAACGGATTTATATGAATGGTCAACCTGGCATCATTAACTCCGTCAATGGTCATCTACACAGTGTATTTAGCTTTGAGTTTGCTAATGGGCACATTCAGTCTATCTTTGCGGTTGTCAATCCCGATAAGCTTCAGCAAATCTTAGAGCGACAGCCTCGTTTAGAGATATAAAGTTTAACGGTCGAAAAATACGTTGGAGCGGCGAGAAGGATCTGTAGTATTAGTAAGGAATAGCACTTCACGCCTATACTTCGCTTCCATTGTTTATAAAATCTCAGCAAGGTGTTGTGATGCTAATTGAGGCTTTACGTCAGGTGCCAGTTTTCTCAAAATTACAAGAGGATCGGTTGCAGTGGTTATCTAAAGTAGGTAAGGAGGCTTGGTTAGAACCAGGTGAACTGCACCGGGGAGAAGGCAGTCCTGCCGATCATGTATTTGTGCTGCTTGAGGGTGAAATTCGGATTTACCAAAAAGTGGATGAGCAAGAAGTCGTACTCACCACGTACAAACCCAACGAATTGTATGGCGAGTTGCCTGTTTTGACGGGTGACGAATATCTTTGGGCAAGTGGACGCGCCGTAACACACTCCTATGTCTTCGAGTTACCAAAAGATGCCTTTTGGCAATTGCTCTCAAGTTGTTCTTGCGTAATGACAGCAATTTTAGGCACGATGGCGCGTCGGATGCAAGACATTCAGACCTTATCCCAACAGCGTGAAAAACTAGCGGCACTCGGTACTTTAGCGGCTGGACTCGCGCACGAGATGAATAATCCCGCCGCCGCTGTGGTAAGGGGTGCAAGGCACTTGCAAGATATTTTTGAAGAATTGCCGTGTCTTTCGCTAAAGCTAAATCAGCAACAGATGACACCTGTTCAACTAGAGTTTCTGGCTGACTTGCAGTGCGAAGTGGTGAAAAGTGCGAAAACAGCGCCCCGGCTCGATCCTCTCAGACAAAGCGATCGCGAAGATGAAGTCAATGACTGGCTAGACGCACACGATGTAAAAGATGGCTGGAAACTCTCCTCAACTCTAGTCAGTGCAGGTTTAGATACCGCATGGCTAGACACTGTTGCCACGAAAGTACCCCCTGAATGTCTCAGTGATGCCCTGACTTGGATTTCAACGGCGTTAACAGGTGTTGGCGTGTTATCCGAAGTTGAACAGGGATCGTCGCGTATTTCCCAATTGGTGAAAGCGATTAAAGATTATTCCTACATGGATCAAGCACCACTACAGGACGTGGACGTGCATGAGGGATTGGAGAGTACAATTACCATCCTGAGTTATAAACTCAAAACAGGTGTGACAGTCACTCGTGAATATGACCCCAATTTACCGCGCCTACTCGCCTACGGCAGCGAACTCAACCAGGTGTGGACGAACCTGATTGATAATGCGATCGAAGCCATGAACGGACAAGGGGAGATATGGATTCGTACTTGGTGTGAGTATGACCATGTGCTAGTAGAAATTGCCGACAACGGACCCGGTATTCCACGAGACATCCAGCCTCGTATTTTTGAACCGTTTTTCACTACGAAAGGTGTAGGGCAAGGAACTGGATTGGGGTTAGACGTGACCTACCGTATTGTTAGCAAACACAACGGAAATATCAGCTTCATTTCCCAACCAGGAGATACCCGCTTTCAAGTCCGTTTACCAATCGGTTCTCAAACAGCCTAGAACTCATAACGCTATCGCATTCACAATAGTCAGGCTATTGATTGAGGTATTGCAATGACCGACCTCGAAGAGGCTTTACGTCAGGTACCACTGTTTGCCAAACTTCCCCAAGAGACGTTGCAGTGGTTATCCGAACATGGTGAAGAAATTTGGCTACAACCAGGAGTGCAAATTGCTAAGCAAGGAGACCCACCGGATGGTTTTTACATCATCTTAGAAGGTAAAACCGAGTGGACAAGGACAGTTGGAGCGCAAGCCGTTCATGCTGTCACTTTGGAAACGGGCGATGTCTTTGCTGAACTCATCCTGCTATTGGAGGAAACTTATCCGACCAGTGGATATGCCATAACTGGTGTTCGTCTGTACAAGCTGACTCCTGAGATGTTTTGGGAGATGCTGTGTACCTGTCCTTCAATTCCTCGGCGTATCCTGAAGATTTCGGCAGAGCGATCGCAAATTCACGAAGCTGTCTCGCAACAGCAGGCGAAGCTGATTTCCCTCGGTACCTTATCCGCCGGACTTGCCCACGAGTTAAATAACCCCTCTGCTGCCGCCCGTAGAGGCGTGGAACACTTAGAAGAAGTCTTGCAAAAGCTACCAACCCTCGCGCTAAAGCTACATCAGCAACCCATTACCGAAGAACATAGGACATTTCTATCTAATTTGTACCAGAGAGCAACTGAATCAGCTAAACGCTGCACCCATCTTGACCCCCTAGCGCAAAGCGAAGCTGAAGACGAGGTAACAGATTGGCTAGACGCGCACGATGTCGCTGATGGGTGGAAAATTGCACCGACGCTAGTTGCTGCCGGAATGGATACGGATGAGCTGGATAAAATTGTCACTCATCTCGATCCTAGTTGTCTTGGTGATGTGTTGGCTTGGCTAGAGGCGACAGTATCGGGAGTTGGACTGTTAGACCAAATTAAACTCAGTTCGACGCGGATTTCCGAATTAATCGCCGCGATGAAGGATTACTCCTACATGGATCAAGCGCCACTGCAAGAGGTGGATATCCATGAGGGGATTGAAAGTACATTAAAGATTTTGAGTTTTAAGCTCAAGCAGGGCGTAGTTGTGAAGCGCGAGTATGGGGATTTGCCCAGAATCACTGCTTATGGTCACCAACTCAATCAAGTGTGGACAAATTTAATTGATAATGCGATCGACGCAACAGGTGGTAAAGGGCATATTTGGATACGCACCTCACAGGAAGGCGATTCTGCTAGTAGCGATCGCTCTGCTTCACGCATTGTTGTCGAAATCGCTGACGATGGCGTAGGCATTCCCCCAGAAATTCAGCCACGCATCTTCGAGCAATTCTTTACGACAAAAGAAGTGGGCAAAGGAACAGGATTGGGATTGGACATTGCCCGTCGGATTGTTGTCGGACAACACAAAGGCGATATTCGGGTTGATTCAAAGCCAGGAGATACCCGATTTCAAGTCCGATTACCCATTCACAAGTCTGAGAGTGTCACTAAATAGCCATATCGACACTCAACATTTATCGATAGTTTCCGCTTGGTGATGCTGATTGCCGTTGGACTTGCGATCGCAAGTGCCGTCATTGCTGCATTGATGATTAGAAGCCAAAGAAAGCTAAGTTAAATTCATGCCTGGTGTTTCGGAAGGTAACAAAATTCTGTTTTTTGTCATAAATTAGCAGCTTGCTCCTGAGTAAGTAGTAGAGGTTCACAAGTAACAGTTTTTCAACGACAGTGAACTTCCTACTTGTTCAAACTTAAGGAACCGAAGCTCATGACATTCGTTGCATCGCTCCTCACTAGCCTGATCTCAATCCTCGTCTATCTTTCTAGTGGCAAGATTGCCAGTAAGCAGAATCAGTTTGCTGTGCGTGCGATCGCACTACTGATTGCACTCATTGCGACGTTCGTCGCTCTGTTCAAAAACCTCATTATTATTCCAGCCGGTAATGTCGGTGTCGTGGAATTATTCGGGCAAGTCTCCTCTCGTCCCCTCAATCCTGGTATCCATCTGGTTAATCCCTTCGTTGAGATCGAAAGTTTCTCGACTCGGCTTAGAGATATCAAGGAAAAAGTAGAGGCAACATCCCAGGAAGGATTAGCGTTCAATATTGAGGTAAGTCTCCAGTACAGGCTAGAACCAAACAAAGCCGCAGAACTTTATAGAACCATTGGCACCAACGAGCAGGAAATCGTGACTTCCCGCTTCCGCTCTATCGTCCGCGAAATCACTGCTAGCTACCCAGCCGAGGCGATTTACTCAACAAAACGGCAGGAGCTAGCAGCTAGACTGCGCCAAGCACTTAGCGAACAGCTAGCCCCCCTCGGTTTTGTTGTTGAGCAAGCCTTGCTAAGAGAAGTTGAACTTCCCGATAAGCTCCAAGCCGCAATTCAGCAGAAGCTAGCAACCGAGCAGGAGAGCCAACAAATGAAATTTACACTTGAACAAGCGCGGCAAGAGGCAGAACGCAAGCGCATTGAAGCAAAAGGTATTTCCGATTCTCAAAAGATTGTCGCTCAAGGACTGAATCAGCAAGTATTACAATTGAGGACAATTGAAGCCACGGAGAAGCTTGCTGGCTCTGACAATGCCAAAGTCGTAATTATTGGGGGTGGGCGAGGCGGGACACCACTGAATCTTCAGCTAGATGCTTCCTCAACTCCTTAACTTGAAAATAAGGCAGAAGGAGTAAGAAAAATTTCCATTCCTTCATTATCAGCGACAATTCCCAATTCCCAATCCCCAATTCCCAATTCCCAACAAATTCAGAGATACCGCATCAAAATTGCCTCCAACTGAGCAATTCCAATTGGCTTGCTGAGGTAGTCATCAGCACCAGCAGCGAGACAACGTTCGCGATCGCCTGCCATTGCCAGTGCCGTTGCCATCACCACCTTTAGATTCTTTGTATCCGGCTCCTGACGTAGTGTAGCCAGCAAATCAAACCCTGTGGAATCTCCTCGTAAGTGTACATCCATCAAAATCAGATTAGGTTGGAAGGCTCGCACTTGCGTGAGAAAGTCCTCGCCACTCCTTAAATGTTCAACTCTGTGACCAATTACTTGTAGATAGTCCTTCAACACTAGGGCACTGCGCTCATCATTTTCTACAAGGAGAATGCGAGATCTTGTTCCCAGTGAGCAACATTGCCCTTCACAGCCAGCTAACTCTTGAGGGGATGAAGCGGCGAATAGATCTTCTGAGGGTAAATCTGGGAGATAGAGGGTAAATTGGCTACCTTGACCCAGAACTGACTCCACTGTAACTACACCACCATGTAGCTGGGCCAGGCTCTGTGTCAGCGCCAATCCCAAACCTGTGCCAGGGAACTGCCGATTCAAGCCACTATCAAGCTGGCGAAATGGCTCAAAAAGCAGTGGTAATTTGTCAGCAGGAATCCCAATTCCCGTATCTGTGACTTTAAAGGAAACTCCTTCCGCCTCCTTTGTCACAATCAAGCAAACCTCACCTGCTGGCGTGAACTTAATCGCATTAGAAAGCAAGTTGAGTAACATCTGCTTGCATCGTCGCTCATCCGCAATACAGATACGAGCTTTAGGGTCAATGCTAAGCGTAACTTTTAGTCCTTGATCATAAGCTTGTTCACGCACTAACGTTAAGCAGGATTCGCATAACTCCTGAATGTCCAGAGGCACAAAGTTTAGTTGCTCTTTCCCAGCTTCCACCTTCGAGAGGTCGAGAATGTCGTTAATCAGTGAGAGCAGATGTTCCCCACTACTTTGAATACAGGCAACATACTCTCTCTGCTTGTCATTGAGCGTCCCGAAGATTTCTTGCCGCATCAGTTGAGAGAGTCCCAGTACTGCATTTAGGGGAGTGCGGAGTTCGTGGCTCATTGTTGCTAAAAACTCCGACTTTGCCCGACTTCCGGCTTCTGCGGCTTCCTTGGCTTGCCGTAGCTGTTTCTCCGTTGCTATGCGCTCTGCAATATCGTGAATTACGGCTTGCAAAACTTTTCGGTTTCCTAGCTTAATCAGGCTCAAGGTTACCTCGGCAGAGAAATCTTGACCATCTTGCTTGCGGTAAACCCAATCAAAGCGGTAGCTGCCTTTTTGCAGGGCAATAGCAACGTACTCTTTGGCAAGTGAGATCGACTCTTGACCATTTGGCTGTACTGGAGGAAGAAACTCATAAGGGTGCTTGTCGCATAGCTGTTGACGCTGAGTACAGCCAAATAGTTGTAAGGCGGCAGTATTGGCATCAAAGATTCTGTTTTCATCGACGAGCAATACGGCTGCACTGGTTGATTCGTAAAGAGTCCGAAACTTAATTTCTGACTCTCTGAGCGCTTCCTCCTTGACAGAGCGGACAATTGCCCCGCCAATACTTGCCGCCATTACAGTTAATATAGATTCCTCGTGGTCTGTCCACTGGCGATCTGCGCTTTGCAGCAGCGCTTCGCTATCGCCTGAGCTATCTGCAAAACTAATAAAACCCCAAAACTTACCCTCCGTCATGATCGGTACAACTAGGAGCGATCGGATGTTTTGAGGCTCTAGGATGTTTCGCTCGACTTGAGGAAAATGCTGCACCAATCCCTTTACCGCTTGACCGTTTGCTAGACTGTCGTACCAGCGAGGGAACCAGGTTTTGTAGGAAAGATTCTGGAGGCAAGGAGTTTTGGCAACCGCGATGGGATTCCTTACCCACACAAAGCTTTGGCTTGTGAGGAGTTCGCCAGTTTTTTCTTGAAGATGATTTTCAAAGATTTGAACTTGATCGACATCAGCCGCGACACCGAGAACATTTAGCGATCGCATCAAGGCACTCTGGTAATCAGTTGCAATCAAAAGCTGGCTGATTGCCTCAGTGACACCACTCAGTAAACGCTCGTGTCTGAGTAGTGCGTCTTCTGTGCGCTTATGCTTGGTAATGTCTCTGGCTGTATTAATTGAGAGTTCGATATTCCCTGTCCGATCGCGAACCGCTGCCCCATTGATACTAAGCCACTTTTGTTCCCCATTTGGGCAACCAACAACCAGTTCATAATCTTTTACGATTTCGCCTCGTAGGGCGCGACTGATTGGTAACTCTTCAGCAGTTGGTACCGAACCATCAGGCTCTTGAACGTGCAAGCGGCTCAGCCGTTTGTGCAGTGGCTCTGGCGTTCCTTCTGATTCCAAACCTAGCATCTCACTATCAGCAGGATTTGTGAGTACAACCTCACCATCAGGGCGCATTACACAAATCCCTTCTTGAATCGAATTAACAATCACCTCCAGCAAGGCTTTTTCCTGAACAAGTTGCTGGGTTCGCTCCTGCACCAATTGTTCAAGTTGTTGACGCTGTTGGGCATTGTAAAAAATCAAAGCGGAGGCAAGAGCCGAATAGCTAGCATTAGCTTGTTGCAACCGTTGCCGCTCAATGGCATAACGGATCGATCGCACCAAGAGGTGAGTATTGGTATGACGTTTGACGAGGTAATCCTGAACCCCCTGTTGTAACGTTTGAAGCGCGATCGCTTCATCACACAGGTTACTCATCACGATCACCGGAATATCCGGCGCTGCCAGCAGCAACTGTTTCACCGTATCCAACCCCTGAACATCAGGTAGCGACAAATCCAGCAGAATTACAGAAATGGATGATTTAGTCGCAAGGCAAATCAGAGCATCTGCCAGTCTTGAAACATGAATCAGTTGAAACTGAGGAGCCTCTACTTCCTCCAGCATTTCTTGCACTAGACAAGCATCTGCGGAATTATCCTCTACCAGCAAAATTGTCAGGGTTTCAGTCGGCATGGGCTTTACTCGGCGAGCACCATGACTAATTGTCAACCAGAAGTCTTGGCACGAGCTAACTAGATTTCTGAATCTGCCCTTCACTGAGACAGGTCATATTAACAGGTAGCGTAGATTACAAGTCTTAGACATATTCTGACCAAGCCGCGAATGTATTCAGGAGTACAAGGTTATTTAACTTACAGTTGGATATCCACTTTGAACCATAAAATAGTCCTTATCAATGTCCAATTGTTAACGACTAGTACTCTAATCTGCCTAGTCTATCTTCCAGATTCTGCGACGATACATCGCCAAGATTCTTTTGCAAATTGCCCTAAAGGTCACGAGGAAAGACAATAAGCCTTATAGAAGAGAATATCCGTTCCCTGAGTGCCTACGCCCTCCTACCTTTGTTGGCAATAACGTCCTCAGGCAACCAGCTAGGTTACTGCTTCTTTTCCCTCCAACTTAGTACACCCCATAAGCTCTCTCCTCAAGTCAATGTGCTAGCACAGTCCTTAGTGTTTGTTTAAGTGCTTAATCATTTTTAAAGACCATAAACAGGTAGTATAAACACTACTTGCGTTTGCTTGAAAAAAGGCTTTAATTTGATGATATCAAGCTGGGGATCGCCTATAACAAGTTCTTTCTAGAGATAGATGAGAGGAACGAAAGCTAGATTTATTCTAAATATTGTTAGGAGCTTGAGATTGCTACTTGTAAAACTGACTAACTTGCCCAAGCGAATCACATTGTGAGAACTCGGTATCGACAGTTACTGCAAGGTAAGTTTGTTGATGAGAGAATTCTTTTAGACCCAGTTTAGGTTTTTAATTAACAAGATTTTAAGAACTAGGAGATCACAAAATATGCGGGCTAACTCTTGTCCTTGTTGTGGTAGTGCCTTATTGCGCCATGCACGACGGAAGGGTGTTTATTGGTTTTGCACCTCCTGCCACCAGGAAATGATGCCCCTCAGTTCAGGTCAGTTGCCTACCTGTGTTGATGCCATAAAACAGCAGCAACGCACGGCTACTTCGATGACGTTAGAGAATTCTTTACCTTTGCGCTGACGTAATTAAGGGAAAGGGGGGCAACAGGGGAAGCAGGGAAGAGCATGAGCGTGGAATCTCCAAGATAATGACAATCACTCCGTTCCCGTTCCCCTTCCTCCTTCCTATTAAGTATTGGCTACGTTGAATGACCTATATATGGCATGAGGAGGAGATCGACCCTGTTAAGATTAGGTGAATCTAGGGTTCGAGACACTTCAGAATGCTTGCTGCGCTGCTCTACGGTCAAGAAGATTTACGTTTAGAAGAAGTCCCCTCACCGATGCCTGCTATTGGTGAGGTTGTGATTAGAGTAGGAACAGCAACGACCTGTGGCACCGATCTGAAGGTATGGCGTCGTGGTGGTCATGCCCGGATGCTACGACCCCCGACGTTGTTTGGTCACGAAGCCGTTGGTGAAATTGTATTGGTGGGAGAAGGGGTCACAGGTTGGAATGTTGGCGATCGCGTTGTTGCCAACAATTCTGCTCCTTGTATGAATTGCTTTTTCTGCCACCGCAGTGAGTATTCGCTCTGCCCGAACTTGATCTTCAATAACGGCACGTTTGCAGAATATCTCAAAGTTCCAGCACCAATTGTGCAACATAACTTGTTAGCAGTTCCTCCAGATTTACCAGATGCCTTAGCCTCGATGACAGAACCACTAGCTTGTGTACTGCATGGGGTAGCCTGTTCTAATGTCCAATCTGCTGATCGAGTTGTAGTCATTGGTGATGGGGCAATCGGGCTAATGTTCGTCGCTGTGCTTGCCCAGCAATTAGCTGCAGAAGTATTTCTGTTTGGTGGAAATGACCAACGCCTGAAAATTGGGCAGCAGTTAGGGGCATCTCGAACGTTTAATTACCATCAGTTGAGTGATGTACCGACGGTGGTGCGAGACTTAACAGAAGGATGGGGTGCAGATGTCGTCATCGAAGCAACAGGTGTTCCTGCGGTTTGGGAAAGTGCGATCGCGTGTGGTCGTCCTGGCGCAACGATTAACTTATTTGGTGGCTGTCCACGAGACACCACGATTACGGTTAGTACAGAACAGCTACACTATAATGCTTTGACCCTCAAAGGTGTCTTTCACAATACACCCAAATATGTACGTGAGGCTCTCTCCCTGTTAGCGAGTCGAGTCATACCCTTTGAGCTACTGATTAGTGACTACCGACCCTTAAAAGATTTAGAACAGGTATTTGAAGATATGAAAAACCGAAAGGCAATTAAAGTTGCCATTGAACCGGGGAGTTAGCGATGAAAAAGGTAATAAAAAGAGTGAGTAGCGATTCAGGAATGGCGGCTGGGAATTTGGCAGATTTCGAGACAAGATGTTCTAAGAGTGAAGTAAATCCTTCCAGGAAGAAAGGGCTGCTATCCTGTGCTTGGTGGAGTCCTCTCTTCCTTGTTCCTTTTTCTTTTCTTCTTCTTGGTTCAACCGCTAACGCTCTACCGGGTGAGACGACGGATACCGTTGAGGCTTGGATTAATGCTCATCCTACCTTGCGACCGGGTATTGGAGATGGGCTACTCGTGCAAAAGACTAGCACTCCTGCCCAACGTTTTACCTTTCAAGCGACGGTGTTACCTCCAGGACGAGTGACTTTGCCGAGAGACAGAGGGACAATTCGCACTGAGCGCCTTACTTTCTATGACATGGTTAATGGCGTTACACCTGAGCGACTTGAAGAATCATTGCGAACCATCTATGGTTCTGCGATTTATCAAGATTGCGACAGAGCAAGCATCGTCTACTACTATCCAACACCAGACATAGCAGAGTTGGCACGGCGACAGAATCGTCCGCTTTTAGCAGCACGACAGGGTGAACTGCGCTTAGGAGAACGCTTTGCTTATTGGTGGGAAATCACCAAAACTGAGGAAGGTAAGGCGTTCAATGGACAATTGACAGTTTTCTTAAAAGAGGATTTGGACAAGCTAGAAACAGAACTACGCGATCGCTAATTATGCATCAGTGCTTGGTCATTGGTCAGCTATAGCAAAAGGCTCTTATGGAGAGGGCTTTTATGCAGAAGGTTGAGTACTAGTACGTGGTTGTTTGGGCTGTTGAATCTGTCTTAACCTTTATGGCGACAACTATACTAATGACCAAACTCTTAACTTATGACTTTACTCACTGTGCCAAACTCCGGCAAAAATACTCTTGACTGCTCTATTGATTCGCTTCAAGTCTTCATCAAGTAGCGGAGGCCAATTGACACCTGCCTGATATCCAGCGTCAAACAGTTTTCGGCTCTCAAAAGACAAGAGATATAGTGAGTAAACGAGTTCTCGGTCAAGCGTTGGGGCAGTACGTAGTGCCTCAAATACAATTTTTAGGGCTAACAAAATATTAGTCACCTGACCCGGTACTGGCGCCTTTCCCTGCTTCAAACGCACGAGGAAGGCATCGGGATTTTGGTCAGATGTCGTTCCCTGATTGATTAGAAAGCCACAGGCAGTTTTGTAATCCATTAATTAATTCTTGATTGCCAGCTTCCCAGATGGGGCTTGACTTCGGTTAACGACTTCAATTTTTACACCGGATTGGTCCTAAATACAGTAGGGGACTTTCCCACTTCACCTGACCACTGGCAATATTCCTTGCTCAATCGTTCAAGTGTCCAAGACAAAAAGCGATCGCGCTCAATCTTCGCCCTACTCCATAAATCGTTACTATTACCTTAGACCGTGCGCTTGAGAAGCCAAGTAAATCTGTGCTATAAAGGAAATCTTTGAAACCTTTCCGGTGGAGTAAATCAGGCAGAATGAAACAAGTGGGAACTCATCTGGTCGTTGACGCATGGCAAGCGCCGCAAGACCTTCTTAATGATCCTGAAGGAATTCGCCGCGCCTTGATTGATGCGATTTCAGCTGGTGAAGCAACCCTGATCGATCTATGTGTGCATCAGTTTAGCCCTCACGGTGTTACGGCAACGGCAACGTTGGCAGAGTCACATATCGCCATACATACTTGGCCTGAGCATGGCTACTTTGCTGCGGATTTGTTCTTTTGCGGTCGTGGCAAACCGGATGAGGCAATGAAACTTTTACAAACAGCGCTTCAAGCTAAACAAGCAAGAGTGAGAGAGATTCCGCGTGGCTTTGATGAACTCTCAGAAATCAATGAGCGGCTGGGAGAACCTGCCTACCATTCGGTTCTGTAAGCTGTTTTTTCCCAAACAATGTAGTTCAGTCATTAAAGGGCAAGGCAAATCAAACCTTGTCCTTTATATTTAGAAACCCCTAAATTAAGTATTAGAGGCAGTGGGTGCCTTCTAAGGAGTCGTCCAAAAATGAAATCGCCATTTTAGAGCCTGATTTTTGTCTGTTGTAGCTCAACACAGACCACTGACAGCGAACTCTAGTTAACGTGTTAAAACGTGTGGCGTTGTTTTTGTAAGACCCTTAAGTAGCTTGAGAAAGAGCATCAGGTAGAGTCACCCCGGAGGATAACAAGCGTGTTAGAGGCAATCTTAGTTCTTGTCTTGGGTTTGGCACCGTCAGTGATTTCTGTATGGATGATGCGAAGAGCAAAGGAACGGGCGCAATCGAGGTTGAGAGCAGCAATGCAAGCCTCTGCAACTAGGGCAATACAAAGAAATCAGATACCTCCAGACCAGTATTATCTTGAAGGTTTTGGCTATTTAATTGGTGATATTACCTGCCAATTCAATGCCTGTTCTGCTTACATTCGTTGCGCGGTTAATCCCTCAGGGCCTTGTGACGAGTGTCATCATTATCAACCGAAGGATTGATGCCTCTCCATTTGTTGTTCAAGTGGGAGTATGTTACAGCCTTAACCAGCCAAAAACCTGCTCTACTGTTAGCTCCAACTCAATCTCGCTAAGTATTGGCAACGGTGCGGTTCCTCTAAGCAATTGCACTCGCTGTTCTGGAAAGACAACTAAGATGCTTTCCTCTTCTGGGTCAATTAACCACCCTAATTCTGTGCCATGTTGGGAGCAGTGGAGCAGTTTACCCAATACTTTTGTCTGACTCTGGTCAGGGGATAAAATTTCAATTGACCAATCAGGATGAATCTCGAAGCGATTGGCAATTCTTCCAGAAGGACGAAGTGGAATTCTTTCCCACCGAAACACCACAATATCTGGAACAATCGCGTCTCCCCCAAATGTACAACGTAGTTCTGGAAAGGCGATCGCAATTTTCTGTGGTTTAGCCACTCGGTTAATGGCTTCGCAAAGTTCTCCCTGAAGCAGGCTATGCTCCCCTTGTGGCATGGGTTTTTGAATGATTTCTCCGTTGATAAACTCAGAGACAGGTTTGGTTTCTGGGAGTTTTAAGAACTCCTCCAGAGTTAGGGGTTGCGTTATTGTACTCATCTTCTCACTCAGATAGCCTGCTATCAATTATTCTCTGCTTCAAAATCAACCTTGTCATAAATATCAGCTAGGGTGATTTCAAATGGAATAGACATTAGTGAGAAGATGGTTTCCTCACCTTCATATTCAGAGAGTAGCCACTGATTCGTCTCAGTTTTAACAAATCGCTCGACGTGCATACTGTACTGCTCAATCAGTACATACTCCTGAAAGCTGGCAATTGTACGGTAAGCGGCAAATTTCTCGCCTCGGTCATAGCCTGCGGTGGACTTTGACAGTACTTCTGCAATCATTAAAGGATTGGTAATCGTATCAGTGCGTCCCTCTTGAAGCTGCAAATCTCCCTGGACAACCAGCACATCAGGATAAGTATAGATACGTTTTTTAGGAATCCACAGTCGCTGGTCGGTAAAAAACACATCAAAAGGTTTACCTTTGAGCGCAAAGTTTAGATTGGCATAGAAGTTACCAGCAATTCGGTTATGGTTCGGAGTGCCACCTGTCACAGGAATAACCTCACCATTAATGTATTCATGACGTTCCTCCGAGTTGATCTCCATTTCCAGATATTCTTCTGGCGTGTAATACCGTTGCTCTTGTGCTTGCATAATCATGGAATCTCTACTCCCAACGCTTCAAGCTGCTGATTCATCCTAGTTGTTGCGGTCACTTATTCCAAGTTAAACTTTTAGAGTTTTAGCGATCGCACCTTCCCCCTCTCAGTTCAAAAGAGCGATCGCCTATACTCCTGAATTACACGCTATCCGTGACACTACTAAAGTTAAATGCTTTTACCCTTACTCCTGGCACAACACTGCTACCAAAGCGTTGCACGCTACTTAAGGCATCAACCGCTTGGAGCATCTCCGGTAACCTTTGGTTAAAGCGTAAGTTTTTGATTGGGTAAGCAATCTGACCTTCTTCAATCCAGAATGTCCCATCACGGGTCATTCCCGTAACTTCCAACGTCTTGGGATTGACATAGCGCACGTACCAAGCGCGATTAACCAAAATTCCTCGCTCGGTTTGGGCAATCAAGTCCGCCAAAGTTTGATTCGATCCAGACATGACAATTGGAAACATCGCCCCGGTTGGCTCTTTCCCTTGCTGCTGCGCCCAGTAGCGGCTATAGGATAGGGTTTGGGGAGTACCGTCCTTAATCACCTCAGTGTAGTGATTACTCAACCCATCACCAAAGCAAGTACCCAGTTGTAACAGAGGATGAGCGGGATGGCGCTGTACCTGCACCAAGGGGCTAAACATCTGCTCACCCAAGCGGTTACCTGCTGGTAACCCTGCCTCATCAGTACGGGACATAAAGGAGCGCCCTTCATCTGCCGCCCGTGCATCCAAATTCCAAATCACCCAACTGAGTAAATCAGCAAAAGCCGCACCGTCAAAAACCACTGGGTAAACACCTGGGTTGACTGTGCGAGGTTGACGTGAGGCAAGCGCCCGCTTGATTAGCTGCTCAGTCAGAGACTCAAACGGGATTTGGTCGATAGAAAAAGCCGTGCGTTGGCTCCAACTAGAGCCATCATCAATCCGAGCCGTAAAACTAAAATCTGCCTCGGTTGTGCGATCGCAAGCTCGTAAACCCCGTGAGTTTCCAACTGCCATCAAAAAGGCTTCTGTACTCAAAGTACCAGACCCTTCAATCCCGGCATTCGTACTCAACGTACAAACTCGCTGAACCATTTCTCCCCGTTCCAGAGGTGAAAAGGCAACTGTTGCTTCGTCAAATGCAGGAGTACGCTCTTCATAGTTTTGCGGTTCCAGTAAGGGCACCCATTCTGGATCTTCCGGAGCAATCCGAGCGAGTTCTTCTGAACGGCGGACTGTCTCGTTGATTGCCTCTAAATCAAGTTCCGTCGTTGAGGCAGAGGCACTGCGCTTGCCAAAATAGCTAGTGATACTGAGACTCAACCGGCTGCGGCTGATGTTTTGACTAATCTGATTTTCCGAGAAACGGCTAAGGGCTTCTTCACCAGTGCTGAGACTGACAAAAACTCCCTCTGCTTCTGACTGTTGAATAACCTTGTCTACAAGGGATAGAGCTTGGTCTTCACTGAGAAGAGTCGGTGCTTTAGCTAGGGTCATATTAAATAGATTTTCGTTACTATTTGCTTGTTAGTATGTGCTTACGTTCTAACTAACCTAACGTGCATTTCTTTAGACTTCTTGCAGAAGTAGGGAAAAGGAAAAAGGGAAGCATGAACATTCGTTTCCCCTTCGCCCTTCTCCCTATCGGCAAGAGATTTTTTTCGGGGGAGCAATAGGTCTAATACATATCGACTCAAACCCCATCGCCCCATCAGCTTACTCCCCACTCCCCATCCCTAAGTGAGATAGATTCCAATCTTGAGCAATCAATTGGGTTGCTGTTCGGCTATCTACAGGCTTAGAAAATAGATATCCTTGCCCTAACTCACAGTTGAACCCTTGGAGCTTCTCTAACTGAGTTTGAGTCTCTATTCCCTCAGCAATTACCTCCATCCCCAAGTCGTGAGCAAGGGCGACAATGGTTTTAATAATTTCTGAATGTTCCGCCTCAACTCCCATTTGTCTTACAAAAGATTGATCGATCTTTAACGTATCTAGAGGAAACCGATGCAGATAACTTAAGGATGAATATCCGGTGCCAAAATCATCAATACACAGTTGAATGTTACGGCGTTTCAACTGCAATAGCATGGCAGCGGCTAACTCAGGATTAGCCATAATTACGGTTTCTGTAATCTCTAACTTCAACGCCCTGCCATCTAGATTAGTCTCTTGGAGAATTCGATCAATTTGGACAACTAAATCAGATTGGGAAAACTGGCGCCCTGAAAGATTAACACTTACTGTTAAAGGCTGTGCATAGGGAAATTGCTTCTGCCAAGTTCGTAGTTGAAGGCAAGCCTGACGGAGTACCCACGCTCCTAGAGGGACAATTAAATCGGTTTCTTCCGCGATTGGGATAAATTCTCCTGGAGAAATGAATTCCTGTTCTATCGGTTGCCAGCGTACAAGCGCCTCAAAGCCGACAAGCTGACCTGTTTTGAGGTTCACAATCGGCTGGTAGTAAAGCTGAAATTGAGGAATGAGGTTGAGTTCCCAAATTGCCATTTGCCCAGCCTCAAGGTCTTGCACTGCTCGCTGCAAGTCTTGTTCGAGTTTCAGGAGCGCCACAATACGCTCGTGGGTTGCCAAATCAAATACTTCGTAGCGAGAGCGTCCCTGAGCCTTAGCGCGATACAGCACGATATCAGCATCACGTAATAACTCTTCGGGTCGGTTATAACCCGTTGAACTCAGGGCAATACCAATGCTGACGCTGGTGAAGATTTCTTGTCCATCTAGGAGGAAAGGATGGGTTAGTTGCTTGTGAATTTGCTCTGCGATTCGATTGGCATCGCTCAATTCTTGGATGTCCTCTAGGAGGATGGCGAACTCATCGCCACCGAGACGAGCGATGAGGCTGTTATCTTCTTGTAGGCAATGCTGTAGTCGTTGGGCAAACGCGATTAGAAGTCTATCTCCAATCGTATGCCCCATGCTATCGTTGACGACTTTGAAGCGATCGAGATCTAGGAACAGAACTGCAAATAAATATTCGGGGTGTTGTTTTGTCTGCTCTAAGGCTCGCTCCAGGTGTTCTATTAATAAGGCTCGGTTGGGCAGCCCGGTGAGAGCGTCATGAAAGGCGTTATGCCGTAAGCGTTTCTCAATGTGCTGGCGATGCTTGACGGCAGTTTCGCTAACGCTGATTTCCTGACGTAGTTGCTCATTTGCCACCTTCAACTCGGCGGTGCGTTCCTCAATGATTGCTTCCAAGTCAGCGTTTAACTTTGCCAGTTTTGCTACAGCTGAGGAATGAGCGATCGCACCACTGATACTTCCTGCTACCCCCATCAAGATTGATGTTTCACTTTCAGACCATTGATGTTCCTTATAACAATCGTCGAACCCGATGAAGCCCCAGCATTGCCCCTCGATCCGGAGCGGCACTACTAAAATTGAGCGGATGTCTTGTGATTCGAGAAACTCTCGTTCAGGTGAGGGAAAATCTCGCACCAAACCGATAATTGGTTTTCCCATCGCCAGGTTTTGATACCAGCTAGGCAGAATTGCTCGATAGGAGAGATTCTGAAGTTTTGGTTTTTTGATTTGGACACTTACTCTTTGGCTTAGCCATTCCCAGCGCTTGCTCATCAGATGTTCGCCTGTCAGGGGATGGATATGATATTGAACGATGTAAACTCGATCAACCGCCGTTGCTCGACCCAATGCCTCTAACGCTCGATTAATTCCTAGATTGCGATCGCCTATCGTTAATAGTTGATTTGTTGCCTTGGCTACTCCTTCTAATAAGCGATCGCGCTGACGCAACTCCAACTTCATTCGCTGTAAATCTGTAATGTCTTTCTCATTGACTAGAATCATCAATACTCCCGTGCTGGAGTCATTGGTGCGGCGTACATCAATCTTGTGCCACCGGATACCGTTCAAGGTATTTACCTGTGTTTCTACACTGAAAACATCTCCAGTGGCAATGCAACTGATTGCTTGCTCAGCGACGCTAGCATCAACAAAGCGTCTTCTAAACGCCTTGTTGTCCGTCTGAGGCGCATTTTTTTCGTCACCGTAGCAACGCAGCGCTGAAGGATTTTGCATCAACGGCATCTCCTCAAAGGTATAGAGAGAAACCATCAGCGTTGTGTGGCGAAGAGCTTCAATCGAGCGCAGCGTATCCGAGTCAATGTGCTCTACAACATCGGTAACCCCCTCTATGAGCATCGCGAGGTATCCGCCTTCAATCCGAATCCCAGAGCAAACACATCGCACCGATAAAGCACGTCCTTTGGGGTAGAACGTCCACTGTTCAATAACTGTTTTTTCTTGCTTAAGCTCTTCAAGATAGCCCTGAAGACGAGTTTTTGTTCCCTCGGAAAAATCGCTCCAGTCACGATTAAGCAGTTCCTCCAAGCTGCTAGCATTCCACAAGCTCAATGCCGCTTGGTTTGCCCACCACATTTTCATCTGCTCAATATCAAAAATCCAGATAGGCGATCGCAATAGATCGAGCAAAGCTAGATCCGAGCGAGTGAAACTTAAATCGCTGGTTTTATCCATGACAAAGAGTTTTCATGACACACAGAGGAGCAAACCCTGGATGACTGACAAAAGCTTAAGCAATTTTTATTTACAAAATTCCCTGAAAGCTTCCAGAGTATGACCCTCATCAAGCCACAACCTGAAATTAATCGCTTCAGTTCTACCTGAAAATGGGTTGAGGGGTGATGTCATATCAAATCCGTTTGATTACTGCTTTCTACAGTAGCCGTTAAGCTAAGCCGATGTCTTTATGTTGCTATCGTTAACCTATAAAAGTTAAAAATTATCTCTCGCGTGTTTGTTGCAGCTAAACCCTATAGGAGCGCAACTCACTGCATCTCTACTCTCCCAAGTTTATAAACGCGCTTTGCAACAGATCCCGTAAGGAGCTAGTAATAAGTGGACTTGATATTACTGAGTTAGGGGACATACCTTATGGTCACCCGTGCTAAAAGTACCATCTCTTTCACAAGATGGCTAGCTTTGGTCAAAAGCTGTTTCTCCTGGATCTCAAGCAAGTTCTACTTCAAGCTAAGAAGCTCCTCCAATCTGGATATTCTGTACTCGTACTGGCACACAGGTATGAGACATCTGAGCCACTTGCATCGGCTCCCCTTTCCCGCAGATATTAGTACCGCATTGCTCTCGTTCGGAAGCTGGCCCAATGGCATCGACGCTATTCCAGAAGTCAGTGGTCATAGCATGATACGTCACATCCTTAAGCATCCCTACTACTTTGCCCTTCTCTACTTTCCAGAAAGCATCGCCACCAAACTGGAAGTTACGCCGTTGTTGGTCGATCGAGAAACTGCCAACACCGTCAATTAAAATTCCTTCTTCGGTATCTGCAATCATTTCAGCGACAGTTGCTGTATGGCTGCCTCCATCTGAACCCGGTTCCAGCCCAAGATTGGGGATGCGTACCATCGGCACACTATACCAGCTATCGGCGTAGGCACAACCGTTACTCGCCGGACGACCGAGACGATAGGCTGTTTCGCGGTCGGTGAGGTAGTCTGTTAAAACACCATCCTTGACAACGAACCAATCTTGTGCAGGCACTCCCTCATCGTCATAGCCCAAGGTACTGCGTCCTCCTGGTTGGGTGCGATCGGCTCGGAAGTTAACCCAAGGTGCGGCGTATTGAAGCTTGCCTAATTTCTCAGTTGTGGCGAAGCTGGTACCAGCAAAGTTAGATTCGTAGCCATACACGCGATCGAGTTCAGTGGGATGTCCAACAGATTCGTGGATGGTTAGGTACAAGTTAGTCGGCTTGAGGATGAGGGTGCTACGAATACCGGAGGGACTCTTAGGGGCATGAACTTTTTCAATCGCTTCTTCAGCAACACGCTCTACCTGGCTCAAGAGGTCTGGCGCATTGATATGCTCATAACCAATGTTTAGCGGTGGACGTTCGTAGCTACGACTTTGGGCATCACCATTAGCAACAGCCGTACACCCCATACCTGGATAGCTGCGGTAGATAGTTTGTTGGATTAGAGAGCCTTCTGTAGAAGCGAAAACCTTGTCTTCACGAGTGAAACGCAGGTAAGAATAAGCTTTTTTGATGCCACGTTCGCCATAACTTAAGAGTTGCTCATTCAACCGCAACAGCAACTCGGCTTTCTCGGTAATCGGCACAGTGAAGGGGTCAATCTCAATTGGAGTGGTGTAAGTATCTTGGTAGGCTTCTACTGGCACTAATTGCACCCGTGTCTGTTGGGAAAGGCGGCTACCTTTTGCAATATCGACAGCAAGGGCGACAATTCGTTCAACTTCGGCTGGGGTTTTATAAGGGCTAGCGGCGAATCCCCACGCTCCATTAAGTAGAACCCGCACCCCAAAGCCAGAACTCACATTATCTGAAAGTTGGCTCAAAGAGCGATCGCGTGCGTAAAGATTTTGAGTGCGGTAAGTGCAGAAACGAACATCCCCATACTCACACCCAGCACGGGTAATTAACGCGATCGCTAACGTCGGTAAGTCAGTAGTCGTAATCGGCGAGTCAGGTGCTTGTACCATAGCCAGTCTCATGCAAAGTCGATAACGTATTGTAACGAGTAGGTCACCAACTCTGCATAGAGCCTCCAGTTATTCCTGGCTAAGGCGCTTCATCACCTTACACTTCCTGACTTTTCACGCTAAGTCTTGGAACAAGTTGAGAGTAAAGGTTAAAGGGGAAAGGAAATCCTATAACCTTTACCCCTTAACCCTCTCCCCGTTTCTCCACAAGCCAATTGAAAGATACTGTGAAAAGTCAGCTACACCTCCGGTTCAACTCCCAACGCCCGTAACTGAGCCGCTAATCGCTCAGCACGTTGTCGTTCTTGTTCAGTACGTTGTTGCTCTTGTTCAAGGCGTTCCTCCGCTGTTAGCAACAGATTCCCTTGAGCATCCCACCAGCGCAACCAGGGAAACACCATATTCTGATACTGCCCCTGCCAAATACCTAACTCTACCCCCAGAGGCTCGATCGGGTAATGGTTTCGCTGATTCGCTGGCATTAACTGATAGCGTCCATTTACCAATTGATATACTTCCACTTGCGCTCGCTTGACTTCATAAATGCCATAGAAAGGGACGCGAATCGCTTGCTCGTAAACCCAAAACTTACCTTTGTATCGAGTTTTGTCTCGTTCTTCTGTTCCATCTCCAGAAACGAATTCCAACACAATCAACGGTGCTACGAATTCCTTCCATAAAACATAAGAACGACGATATTCTCCATTTAGTGTTGGTGGCACATCGGGGACATAGAACCAATCGGGTGCCTCAGCTCCTTTTTCTGGTGGTTCCGGTGGTTCGGTTAAACCCCAGTAAATCCCACAATCCCGACCAATACAATACTGTCCATCAGGATGGCGTTGCTGCAAAATTGGGGTAATACAGTCAGTTAGCAGGTCTCCTTCTGGCGGTTCTTGAAAGTTTTTCACAAAGTTTCCATCCGAGTCAGGAAGCTGGGTATGATCCGGCAGCGAAGCTGGTAACCCAGCCGTGGGAGACAAATCAGTTGATGGATCTACAGATGTGGTTATTTGGCTCATATCAATATCGTGATTTTATAGTTTGGATAAGGTCTTGTAACGACTGCACAGCTAGTTCAACAGAAGGCATTTGACAATTAGCGTGGAGGCTGAAATCTCCTAGCCTTGGCGAGCTTCTATGAAACTATGGTATTCAGTCAACTGCCTGGTGGATTTAAGCATCAGCCATCCTCTTTGAGGTGGGGAGTGGGGAGATGGAAGACAGGGAAGTCGGCTCAGGCAAAGTCGAAACGTATCGTAACGGCTGTGTCACTACCTCTGCATAAGACATTTAGCAATTCCTCAAACTTTAATGCACTGGATACTTCAATAGAGAAAATCTGATTGCTATGATTAGAGCTTCTTTTAATTTACCGAGTTGGAAATTATCTAGATTCGGTAGTTATTTGTGCATTCTACTAGGGGCATTTATGCAAGAGCCGAAAATCGCATCCAAACCGAAGCATATTGTTTTAACGTCTCATCCCGGTCGTTTTGCCTCGAAACCTCTACGCATTAATTGGGGAAAAAGCGACCCTCTTGAACGGGGGCCAGTTATTGGGACACTACTAAACCCAGCTCACCGTAATGTTATTGGTACTCATTCGGGTTCTTATTCTGTCTATCGGGCTTTATCCGTTGCTAGTGGAGCGCTCCAGGCTAGTCATCGCGCTGACCTTACTAATACGGCTCCAATTGTCGCTATTGGTCCCCATCCTAGTTGGTCTGACCCTAATCGAATCGTTTCACTCGACCCCTTTGGGGGACTGGTGGGTGAAGCGTATGCCTCGTTGTATGAACAGGGATATGACATTCGACCAACAATTGCCGTGACTAAAGCTCATATCAATATGCCAGAACTACAAGACGCTGTGGCGAAAGGGCGCTTGTCAGTGGATGGTCAAATTTTGAAGAGTAACGGTAGTTTAGTTGTAACTAAGGTCGCCCTTGACCCAGTTTGGTATTTGCCAGGAATTGCCCAACGACTTAAGGTTGGTGAAAGTGACTTACGTCGCATCCTGTTTCAGCAAACAGGTGGGATGTTCCCGGAATTGGTAACACGCCCTGATTTACAAGTATTCTTACCACCGATTGGTGGCATTACGGTTTATCTAATTGGTGATGTGGCAGCAATTACTGACCCGAATCGCCTGCTTGCTGTGCGGGTACATGATGAATGCAACGGTTCCGATGTATTTGGATCTGATATCTGTACTTGTCGTCCGTATTTGGTACACGGTCTTGAGGTCTGTGTCCAGACGGCACAGGAGGGCGGTGCTGGGATTATGGTCTATTCTCGCAAGGAAGGACGAGCCTTGGGTGAGGTGACGAAGTTCTTGGTTTATAATGCCCGCAAACGTCAGGTAGGAGGCGATCGCGCAGATGCCTACTTCAATCGCACCGAATGTGTTGCGGGTGTGCAGGATATGCGGTTCCAAGAACTGATGCCCGATGTGCTGCATTGGTTGGGGATTACCCGGATTGACCGCTTTGTCTCAATGAGCGATATGAAATACAACGCGATCGTGAACTCTGGCATTGAGATTGTTCAGCGCGTTGCGATTCCCGACGAGTTGATTCCTGCTGATGCAATGGTGGAAATCGCGGCTAAGCAAGCGGCTGGTTATTACACGGAAAAAGCTGTACCCAATGCGGTTTCTTTGGCTGAAATTAAGGGACGTGGTTTAGCCGATTAGGGATCGGGGATTGGTGATTAGAGATTGGGTGAAGGGAAGACAAGGAAGTGAAGCTTTTTCCTTGTCCTCCTTAATCCCTAGTGGCTAAAGGTAATACCCATACTAAAAGGGAGCAGCTTTGAATAATTATGAACAGCAGGTAACCTGCTCTGATGAGCAGCACTCCACCATTGCTTATTTGAGAACACCTGTAGCAATTCGAGAGCGATGCGATCGCCTTTTTACTCTGGCAGGTGCTGACGAGTTACAGCACTTTCGCTGCGATTTAACTCAGCTAGACAAGGTAGCGAACTACGTCATTAAGGTGATGCGCGACGAGTACCCGGATTTGAATATCCCGTTTCATAGTCGCTGGCGGCATTTTGAGGTTGGGAACGTTCCCCGGATTGCAGAACTAGAGGAGAAGTTGGCAGGACTCGCGCCTCTAGAAAAAGCCCAAACCAAGTTTGACCTAGCAATCATTAGTGTCTTACTAGATGCTGGTGCGGGTTCTGATTGGCAGTATCACGAACAGGAAACAGGTTTAGTATTTCGGCGTTCTGAAGGGCTAGCTGTCGCCAGTTTCCGGATGTTCTGTCAAGGCGCATTCTCTAGTGATGCCGAACGCCCCCTACAAGCCGATGCCCAAGGCTTACAAGGATTGACTGCCCAAAACCTTGCCCAAGGATTTCAGGTGAGTCAAACCAATACCCTTCTTGGTGTGGAGGGTAGACTTGAACTCTTACAACGTTTAGGGCGATCGCTTATCAGTGAACCTCACCTGTTTGGTCAAGAAAATCCACGCCCTGGTAATCTAGTTAATTACTTGCTGGGTTCGCAAGTGGGAAGACAAGGAAGAGGCTTCACTCCTTTGTCTTCTCCTTCCCCACTCCCCACTTCATTAGCTGCCACCAAAGTATTAAGTGCGGTATTACAGGGATTGGGAAATATTTGGCCGGGACGATTGGCGATCGCAGGTGTCAATTTAGGTGATGTTTGGGTTCATCCTGCCCTCAAAGGAGAACATCCCAGCGATCAGTATGTACCATTCCACAAACTTTCCCAATGGTTAACCTACTCCCTTTTAGAACCCCTACAGGAACTGGGTTTAGAGATTACTGGGTTAGATCAGATGACAGGCTTACCAGAGTATCGCAATGGTGGCTTATGTCTAGATCTAGGGCTTTTGGAAGTAAAGAATACCGCTATTTTGCAAGAGCGTCATTTACCAGGATCGGAGGTAATTGTCGAATGGCGATCGCTTACTGTCAGTCTCTTAGACAAAATTGCAGCAGCAATCCGGCAACAGCTAAACCTAAGTGAGGTGGACTTGCCATTGGTGAAAGTCTTGCAAGGAGGAACCTGGACAGCAGGACGACGAATTGCTGCCCAGTTAAGAGTAGGGGGCGTTCCCCCTCTTCAAATCGAGAGCGATGGAACGGTATTTTAAAGGCAACCTCAAAAAGGCAACCATGCAATTAGACAAGGTAATGGCGGCTGAAGTTACGATCATTGACCACCCTTTTGTACAGCACAAGTTGACGCTGATGCGTCAGGCTGACACGAGTACAGCAAAGTTTCGCCAACTTTTGAAAGAGGTTGGGATGTTGTTAGCCTACGAAGTAACTCGTGACTTGCCGCTTAAGTACGAACCCATCAAAACGCCACTTGCCCCTATGATGGCCCCCATGCTTGCCCCAGAAAAGAAGATGGTAGTTGTCTCAATCATGCGGGCAGGGCAAGGGCTTTTGGATGGAATTTTAGAACTGATGCCTTCTGCTCGTGTAGGGCATATTGGGTTGTATCGTGAACCTACGACCCATGTTGCAATTGAGTATTATTTCAAACTTCCTCATGATGTTGAGCAGCGAGATATTCTCGTTGTTGACCCAATGCTAGCAACGGGTAACTCAGCGGTTGCGGCGGTTGACCGACTCAAGGAAGTTGGGCCAATGTCAATGAAGTTTCTGTGCTTACTCGCGGCACCAGAAGGAATTCAGCACTTCCATGAACAGCATCCGGATGTGCCGATTTATACAGCAGCGATTGATGAATGCTTAGATGAACAGGGCTATATTTTGCCGGGACTTGGTGATGCAGGCGATCGCCTTTATGGAACGAAATAACTACTAAGCAAGTCAAAAGTTAAAAAGGGAAACCCCCCTAATAAGTAGGCTCTTGGCGGCTACCTGTATGTGAATTAAATGTGCAACAGCTTATTCTCCTGGTTTTTAGCCACTTAGTCGCTTCGTAAGCTTTTGCCGTTCTAAAATGCATACGTTTTCAGGTAAAGAGGGGGAAGGGAAACACTAGGCATCTTTTCTCTTTTCCCATGGATTGCTGCTGTAATCAAAGGTGCGATCGCTTAGTATCAATTCCTACACAACTTGCTGATAGATTTTCCTCTTTGTATTGAAATTAGGAGGATTGATAAGTTGCTAAATCTTCGTTACAAATTTGCGCGGTATAAGACATACATTTTCTGAGTTGTAGTGATCGCTTTAAGAAATTATTACAAAGACTCTTGTTTCTTTAAAGATTTTGTAAAGAACTCGCCCAAAGAGTAGCTGTCAAAGGATTCCAAAAAAAAGCTCTAAACCTTCCTTGACAAGGATTAGGGATTAATTGTAATTTTATCCTATAGCGAAAAATACTTATTGACTTAATGTTTGCCTCTACCTTTAGATAGAATTCAACTAAGGCAATAAGCCCTATGGTTCTTTCTGACGAGTGAGGCTGGATTTAATTTTTTTCTTCTAATGGCTTCTGGCTTAAGCTGAAAAACTTCTGAAACATGCCTAAGTCTGAGTAGGGAGTAATAAGAATGCAGTAAAAATCCTTCTTTTGTAGACCTTAGAGTAAAGTATGTCTCTTTTGTATTTCGTCGTGAATAGTTCTGAACTGATAATTGACGAATCTACTACTGCCTATAGGGTCTAATTCAACTTTTATCTTTACAAACAAGTCAGCAAACGATTAGGTGTATCTACCATCAAAACTCATGAAAAACATTATTTTGACTTTGGCTTTTTTTCTCCTTAGTACTCCATCTGCTCTTGCTGAGATTATGATCTCTAACCAGGATGATCGTAATTACCCAGCCACGATTGCTATGTATTTTTCTAGCCCTATCCAACTAAATATTGACGCTAACTCAGAGAAGTCATATCCCTGTAAGACTCAATGTGTACTTCATTTATTAGGACTCTACAGTCAAGCCATAACTGTAAAAGAAAAGGCTGTGGTCATAATCAGAGGGGGTATAGTCACCGTTAAATAGCTTGTACCTTTTCCTGGATGCAACAGTTTAAAGCCTGAATGCCTGAGGCGATCGCTTCTACACAACCAAAGACTTAACAACGTCACATCAAGTACTCCCGTTGAGTGCTTGATGCTTCCCAATAACTAAAACTGTGATATTGCCTGTGTTGCTGATAATCAGTGGCACAGGCTGCACTTTCTGGCATGGCATTGAAAAGCCGTGGCTCTGTGCCTACGGCAATATTTGATGGTGGGGCTAGGCTTAAGATTTCAAGATTTCAACGTAGTTGCCTGTGTAGCAGAGTCTCTAGCCTTCGGTCAATCGGTAGGAGAAAAGCGATCGCTTATCGAGAGAGAAAATGCTAAAAACACAGTTGTTCCGTTACCCAAGGTACATTGTAGGGAACAACTCACCAGCTTTTGTCCAAATCCCCGTACCGTCTTAGTCTCAGCGGAAATGATACGATGATGATAACAATGCCCCTACAAAGGGTGGTGCCTCAATGGTCAGCAGTTAGGAACCAAAAACTGTAAACAGTTTTGAATTTAATTTTTAACTCCTTGCTCCTACCTATAGTCTTGACGCTCTAACCTCTACCCAGACCTTAGCGAATATTAAGTCTCTCTCCTGCTATGTTAAAAAACTTACTAGGCGACCCTAACGCCCGCAAACTTAAAAAATACCAGCCTTATGTCACCGACATCAACGTTCTGGAAGAAGACATCCAAGCGCTATCGGACGAGCAGCTAAAGGGCAAAACGGCAGAATTTAGGCAGAGGTTGGAGAAAGCGACAACGGATCGCGAGCGACAAGAGCTATTAGAGGAATTGTTGCCAGAAGCCTATGCTGTCGTGAGAGAAGCGGGACGGCGAGTTTTAGGAATGCGCCACTTTGATGTCCAGTTATTGGGTGGTATTGTCCTGCACAAAGGGCAAATCGCTGAGATGAAAACAGGTGAAGGCAAAACCCTGGTTTCTACGTTACCGGCTTACCTGAATGCTCTTGATGGTAAGGGTGTACACATTGTCACGGTCAACGACTACCTTGCCCGTCGGGACGCAGAATGGATGGGACAGGTACACCGTTTCTTGGGATTGAGCGTTGGGCTAATTCAATCCGGAATGGGGCCTGCGGAGCGACAACGCAACTACGCTTGTGATATCACCTATGCAACCAACAGTGAGTTGGGCTTCGACTACCTGCGCGACAACATGGCAACGGCGATGGCAGAAGTTGTGCAACGCCCGTTTAACTATTGCGTCATTGACGAGGTGGACTCGGTACTGATTGATGAAGCGCGGACACCTTTAATTATTTCTGGGCAGGTAGAGCGACCCACTCAGAAATACATGAAGGCGGCAGAGATTGCGCGATATCTCAATCCAGAAGAACACTACGAAGTCGATGAAAAGGCACGTAACGTCCTGATGACCGATGAAGGCTTCGCTGAAGCAGAAAAGCTGTTGGAAGTGCAGGATTTGTATGACCCGAATGACCCTTGGGCACACTACATCTTCAACGCAATTAAGGCGAAGGAACTCTTTGCCAGCGATGTGAACTACATTGTTCGCAATAACGAAGTGGTGATTGTAGACGAGTTCACCGGGCGGGTGCTGCAAGGGCGCCGTTGGAGTGACGGTTTGCATCAGGCAATTGAAGCTAAGGAGCGAGTGGAAATTCAAAATGAAACTCAAACGCTAGCAACAATTACCTATCAGAATTTCTTCTTGCTGTATCCGAAACTGGCGGGGATGACGGGTACTGCCAAGACCGAAGAAGCAGAATTTGAGAAGATCTACAACCTGCAAGTAACAATTATCCCCACCAACAGACCGCCTGGGCGGGCGGACTTGGCAGATGTCGTTTACAAGACCGAGCCTGCAAAGTGGCAAGCAATAGCACAAGAGTGTTCCCAAATGCATGAAGTCGGGCGCCCGGTACTTGTGGGAACGACAAGTGTAGAAAAATCTGAATTGCTTTCCGGTTTACTTCAACAACTAGGAGTGACACATAACTTACTGAATGCCCGACCGGAAAATGTGGAACGGGAATCAGAAATTATTGCTCAAGCTGGACGTAAAGGAGCAGTAACAATCGCGACGAACATGGCGGGGCGAGGTACAGACATTATCTTGGGTGGTAATGCTGACTACATGGCACGTCTGAAGTTGCGGGAATACTTCATGCCGAAGATTGTCATGCCAGAGGATGAAGATTCTTTAGCGCCAGTGTCGGTGCCAGGAGCAAGTGGGCGATCGCGTGCTCAAGGATTTGCCCCAGGAAAGAAGGTGAAAACCTGGAAAGCTAGTCCTCAGATTTTCCCAACCCAACTCTCACGAGACACAGAACAACAGCTAAAAAGTGCCGTAGACTTCGCGGGACAAACGTATGGCGATCGCTCTTTGCCGGAACTAGAAGCCGAGGATAAGGTAGCGGTTGCATCAGAGAATGCTCCAACGAATGACCCAGTTATTCAAAAACTGCGTAGTGTCTATAAAGCAATTAAAGAAGAATACGAAGGGTTTACGACCCGTGAACATGATGAGGTTGTACAGCTTGGCGGTCTACACGTCATTGGTACAGAACGCCACGAATCACGCCGGATTGACAACCAGCTACGGGGACGCGCCGGACGGCAGGGCGACCCTGGTTCCACCAAGTTTTTCTTGAGCTTAGAAGACAACTTGTTGCGGATTTTTGGAGGCGATCGCGTTGCTGGGTTGATGAATGCCTTCCGCGTTGAGGAGGATATGCCCATCGAATCCAAAATGCTCACCCGTTCCCTCGAAGGCGCACAGAAAAAAGTTGAAACCTTCTACTACGACACCCGAAAACAGGTGTTTGAGTATGACGAGGTAATGAACAACCAAAGAAAGGCAATTTATGCCGAACGCCGTCGCGTCCTAGAAGGGCTAGACCTCAAAGAACAAGTCATCCAATATGCTGAAAAGACAATGGATGATATTGTCGATGCTTACGTCAACCCAGAACTGCCGCAGGAAGAGTGGCAATTAGATCAGTTGGTGGAGAAGGTGAAAGAATTCGTCTACCTCCTACAAGACTTGGAGCCACAGCATCTAGACGACATGATGGTCGGTGATATCAAAACCTTCTTGCATGAAGAAGTCCGTAAAGCCTACGACCTTAAAGAGGCACAAGTTGATCAAATCCAGCCAGGATTGATGCGGCAAGCTGAGCGGTTCTTCATCTTGCAGCAAATCGACACCCTCTGGCGAGAGCATCTACAGTCAATGGATGCCCTGCGTGAGTCGGTAGGTTTACGGGGTTATGGGCAAAAAGACCCACTGATTGAGTACAAGCAGGAAGGATACGAAACGTTCTTGGAGATGATGATCGACATCCGCCGGAATGTTGTTTACTCCTTGTTCCAGTTCCAACCTCAAAATCAATCGCAAGCGGCTTAAGACGCAAAAAGTCGGCGGATGGCGTTCCTCTCCACCTAAAGGGAGGAACGCCATCCGCCGACTTTGCTAATGCGTCAATTTAACTAGAGCCGATCTGACCGAAAGCTGACTGCTGATGGCTATAACTTGCATGATCGGACGGGCTTTTCGGCCCATCCCACAAGATTTTTGTCAACAATGCTAATGTTTGCCTAGATGGGGAGCAGCTTAATACTTAATAACAAACAACCAGCTTAATTAAACGTCAACGCTCGACCCCGTACAGCCGTATTGAGCTGCCCTTTCTCATAAACAACCTGTCCCCCAACAATCGTATATATGGGCCATCCAGTGAGATTCCAGCCTTCAAAGGGACTCCAACCGCATTTGGTTTGGAGTTCTTCTCGTAAGACAGGGTGATAATTGTCCAAATCTACCAGGATTAAATCCGCATCGTAGCCAGGAGCGATCGCAACGGTGGACCGGAAGTGTACCTGTGGAGCAATCACTCCAGGCAACAAAGTTAAACCAGTTGCGTCTATTTCTCTATCCCCCGCAACTGCCTCTGAGGCAGGGATTTCTGGTGCAATTTGAACAATCTCTCGACCACGAGTTTGGATATCTCCTTCAAAAAATTCACCCTCTGGCAAAAGAATACGAGCATGGCGGATAAACAGACAGGAGTCAGAAAACATAAGAGGATGCTAGAATTCGTCGGTACTTCAGTACTCTATTTAAGCTTGTACAGTTAATGTAAGAACTTTTCGTTTACATTTGAGGGAATTAGCGATTTCTCTGCTTTGTCCCTCCGCTCAACTTGTGACTCTATGGTGATTGAACGGCTATGACTCGTGTGCAGGATCAAGAGCCTGAAAAGCAGCCCCTACAACAGGCTGAAAATCCTTGGATAGAAGGACTCAAGACAATTGTTTTGAGTGGTGTCCTCGCCCTAGGGATTCGTAGCTTCGTAGCGGAAGCTCGTTACATTCCCTCAGGATCGATGCTGCCAACATTACAAATTAATGACCGCCTGATAATTGAAAAGGTAAGTTATCACTTCCAAAAACCGGAACGGGGCGACATTGTAGTGTTTATGCCCCCTAATGAAGCTAGTCTTTGCTTCGGCGCTCTCCCAAGCCCCCAGCCAGGTAATTTTGCCAATCCCTCGTCTACAGATGAGACAGAGCAGAAAAATCCCAAGCTCAAGGATGCATTTATCAAACGGGTAATCGGGCTACCTGGAGATAAAGTCGAGGTTAGGGAGAGACAAGTTTTCATCAATGATAAGCTCCTACAGGAGAAATATATTGAAGAGGCTCCCGACTACCAGTTTGGACCTGTTACTGTGGCTGCAAACTCTTATCTTGTCCTAGGCGACAACCGCAATAATAGCTGTGATAGTCACTATTGGGGCTATGTCCCTCGTGAAAATATTATCGGTCGAGCTGTAGTGCGATTTTGGCCGCTGAATCATATGGGTGAGTTGGACACAACGCCAGTTTATCCAGCCGCCTCTAAGTGAGGTGGGGGAATGGGGAATGGGGAATGGGAATCCCCCTTGAAATGGATGGCACTCCAGATAAGAAATTCTTGCGTCTCGGTACAAGGTGCAACTCAAGACCAAGTTTTTTGTTTACTAGTTGGCTTCTCGCCCCAAAAAAGCAAGTTTTGTTAGTTTTTCCTCCCTACTTGCTACTCCCCACTCTCTTCTTTTTCATAGGACACCAAGTTTTTACAACTCGACCTGTAAGCTGTTGACCTAAGCAAGGGGTATTTGCAGAGAGTGACTTGAGGGTGTGTCTTTCGACTTTCCAAGTTGCTTGGGGATTGAAGAGAACCAATTCAGCCGATTCCTCAGGTGCGATCGCTGCTGGAGTTTCCTGTAGACAAATTGCTGGATTTGTGCTAAGACGCTGCCAGAGTTCTAGGGCTGACCAGTCTCCTGTCTCAACTAAACTGTGCCAAAGCAGAGGTAGAGCGAGTTCTAAGCCAATTACACCGGATGGGGCTTCGGCAAAGGGTACGGTTTTTTCTTCGTAGGTGTAGGGGGTGTGGTCAATTGAGATCGCATCAATAATTCCTTCCCGTACTCCTCGAATCAGTTCCGCCTGATCCACTGGATTCCCTAAAGGTGGTTCTAGGCGAAAATTTGGGTCATAATTGCCCAAATCTTCAGTGTTGAACAGCAGGTGCATCCAAGTAGTACTTGCTGTTACGGGTAATCCCTTAGCTTTTGCTTCTTCGATTAATTGGACACCGCGACAGGTGGAGATACGCATCAGATGCACAGGTGTACCGATAGCTGCGATTACTTCCAAGAGGGCAGCTAAAGCCGCTGATTCTGCGATCCCAGGATTTCCTGGCAAGCCAAAGCGAATTGACTGCACACCCTCTCGCGCCACCCCATCACCCGCCAGTTTGTGATCCGAAGCCCATAAAGCCACTGGCTTACCTAAAGGTTGGAGATATTCTAGCGATCGCCGGATTAGTGCCAGATTCGATACCGGATGCCCATCGGCGAAGCCTACCACGCCAGAGAAGGCTAATTCAGCGAGTTCAGTCATTTGTTGCCCTTCAACTCCCAGCGTCAGGGCACCCCAACAAGACAACTGAGGAGGAGCAATTTTTTCCGCCTCTTCTAGAGTGTTTAGTTTTTGCCTAATCTGATTTAACTTTTGATTTAAAGCCGCCAATCCAGCAGGGTTATCCAAGGGCGGCAGAGTATCAGGTAAGACAGCAAGCCGTGTAAAGCCACCCGTTGCCGCTGCTTCTAAGAGTGACAACCAAGTTTCTCGTTCCTCAAATCCCGGTTCTCCAGAATGGCTGTAGAGGTCTACTAGCCCTGGAGCTAAAATTAGTCCTTGACAATCCCGTACCGCTGTATCGGCAGGTATTTCAGAGATTTCCGTTTCAACTGCCCTGATGATACCGTCAGTAATCAGAACATCAGCCAGTTGGTCAGTTCCAGAAACCGGGTCTAAAACCCGGACTTGTTGAAGCAGTTCACTATTCATAAGGGCTAGCCGTCTACCACATCAATGGATTTAACCTAGCAGTGTTGAGTGAGTAGCTGCGATAAATGTTGATTAAAGTTAGGGCAGAATCTCCTTACCCAATGCTTCATAACTTTCCCAAGCTGTTTGCGATCGCGGATCAGGATAATCCTTCACCAATATCCCCTTGACAGGTGCGCGTTCAAATGCAACCAGCCGAGGGATTTCTATATCAAACACTGGTAAACCCGACTCTTGTAGAGATGCCCTGATCTTACGCGCAACAGAACTACGGGGAGGGACTTGGGTCAAGAGGATTTTAAATTTAGCATTCAACCCATCCAGGAGTTCCACCGTTTTGCTAAGGGCATCTAAGTCTAGTGCCTTGGGGGTGCTAGGAAGAATCATCAAGTCGCATCCCTCCGCCAAATCCTTCAGTTCTTCAGGAGAGGGACGCGCTTGGGTGTCAATCACGATGTAGTTGTGCTGTTGGATAAATCTGGGCGCAGCTGCCTCACTAACAACCTTAAAGGGAAGCTGACTTTCCCTATCCCAAACCAAAGCCGACCGATTTTTATCGGCATCTATGAGGAGAGTTGAACCTTTCTGTTGAAGGTAAGCGGCAATGTGGATAGCTGAGGTGGTTTTCCCCACCCCTCCTTTTAAGCTGACTAATGTGACAATCATCTGCAACCCCAGAAGAAACTACGATGTACGAACGCGATTTCGTATCAAACATTTCATATTAGATTAGAGCTTAAAGTAGTGTCTAAACAAAAACCTTCACAGGGATATGCACTTCTAGCCCTAGTCGCACTTGCGATGATCTGGGGCTACAACTGGGTCGTCATGAAAGTGGGGTTAAGGTATTCTCCCCCTTTTGACTTCGCCGCGATGCGGGCATTCTTTGGGGCATTGAGTCTATTTTTGGTGATGATTGTGTTGCATAAACCCCTCAAACCCAAAGCAATTGCTGGAACGTTTTTGCTCGGTATCCTGCAAACAGGTGGTGTTCTTGGACTATCCATGTGGGCATTAGTCAGTGGTGGCGCAGGTAAAACAGCCGTACTCAACTACACCATGCCTTTTTGGGTGCTTCTATTTGCTTGGATTGTCCTTGGAGAACGATTACGAGGGTTGCAGTGGCTTGGTGTTGGTTTAGCGTTAGCTGGATTGCTGTTCATGCTGATGCCATTTAACCTGACGAGTGACTTGATGAGTAAAGGACTTGCCCTTCTATCAGGTATCACTTGGGCACTGAGTGTGATTGTTGCCAAGAAACTGCATCAGCAAGCATCATTGGATTTGCTTTCTCTTACCGCGTGGCAAATGCTGTTTGGTAGCATTCCCCTAATCTTAGTTGCTTTGGTTGTCCCTACCCCACCGATTGAGTGGTCTATACCGTTCATTGCTGCTTTGGTCTACAACATCATCCCAGGTAATGCGATCGCATGGTTACTCTGGCTTTATGCCTTAAGCCGATTATCGGCAGGTGCAGCAGGTTTAGGCACATTGATCATTCCGGCAATTGGTGTCTTGGCAGCTTGGGTACAACTGGGAGAGAAACCCGGACTCAATGAATCTGTAGCAATTGTTCTTATCGTTGTAGCGTTGGCTTGCAACTCTATTCAGTTAGCAAGACAGCAGCATCAAGCGCTTCTCTAGTTTTTCGCTTGTCTCAAAATTTAGCGATCGCTAATTTCGTAGTCTACAGATAACGCCGCAACAGATGGTTAACGAACTCAGCCGCCGTTGTGAAGGTTCGCTGTTCTGGTACATCATTCGTAGCAGGATGAACCCACCAACCTTTGCTAGAATTTGGCGATCGCCACAAATCCAAATGCTCAACGGCTGGATCAGCATAAAAATTCTCCTTCCCAGCACCCAAAAGGGCTGAACTCCAGTGCGTGAAATAATCATGGCTAATACGGTGAATCGGAAAATCACCATACAGAGGAACACCCCAGCCATCAAAAGCGATAAATGCTTTAACCTTCCCTCCCAACGTCTGCCACCCCAGCGCAGCACCAATCGCACCAGCAACACCAGCACTGAAGCTGATAAAAATTACAGGTGGAGTCATTGAACCCGTACAACGCTGCAAAAATTCCAAGATATGAATAGCAGAATAAGCAGGATAGTCTTGAGTGGGAAAAATCAAAACGTTCTGAAACCAGTGCTTGGATACAGTGTTAGTGTTGTCGCTATTTAACTCTGCTAAAAAGCTTTGTGTCAACTGCGCGTCGTGAACACCAGGGCAAATAATTACAGAAGTTTGGGGAAATCCATCATTCATGTTTTTACCAATGGGTTTGGTCGCTTTAGGGTAAAAGAGCGATCGCTTCGTCTTGCACTACCTGTGTTCTTAACTAGATAGCCACAAAGCCATATTACTGATGATAGGAATAGCCTGTGGTAGCTCAAAAAAATGTTTTAGCCCACATCCAACCGTTTAAGGCATGGGATGCAGGCTATAGTTTTCTAAAAACGTTACTAGTCAGCATCTAAAGATGCGTAACAGCTTATTGTAATAAAAGCTCAGTAAGCCCTACTTTATGCATGAATAACTGGCTCTCTTCATTCAACCCAACGATCATGACCTTCTTATTGAGCTTCCGGTATTTCTGAACTACCTTTGAAACTGCCGTTACAGCGGAATGATCCCACAGGTGAGAGTTGCTAAAGTCAATAATGATTTTTTCAGGGTCTTGATTGTAGTTAAACAACTCTATAAAGTGCGTCATTGAGCCGAAGAACAGTTGACCTGATATTTTATATAGTTTGGCTCCATTACTCTCTACCGATGTTGTTGTTTTAATCTGAGCAAGTTTCCAGCCAAAAATTAAAGTGCTAAGAATAACACCTGCTAAAACTCCTTTAGCAAGGTCATGAGTCCAGACGACAACAGCCACAGTCAGAGGCATAATCAAGGCTTCACTGACTGGCATTTTTTGCAAATGCTTTAGGGATTTCCAGTCAAAGGTTTCGATTGCCACCATAATCATCACACCGATAAGAGCCGCCATTGGGATTTGTACAACAACATCTTTCAAAATCATGATCGAGAAGAGAAGGAAGACTCCAGCCACAAATGTAGAGAAGCGGCTTCTTGCACCCGATCGCACATTAATGATCGATTGTCCTACCATCCCACAGCCAGCCATCCCACCAAAGAAACCTGTAACAATATTGGCTATACCTTGACCTTTAACTTCTTTATTTTTAGAACTTTTTGTGTCTGTCAACTCGTCTACAAGATCTGCCGTTAACAGAGATTCTAAAATACCCACAATCGCCAAAGGTAATGAATAAGGCAAAATAATTGCAAGGGTTTTCAGGGAAAAGTCTATGTTCGGGAAGTGAAATATCGGTAAAGCGCGAGTGATTTCTCCGATGTCTCCCACTCGTTGAACATCTAGTCCTGTCACCATTGCCACAATCGTCATAACAACAATGGCAACTAAAGGAGAAGGTATACTCTTATTTATACGAGGAAATAGATAAACAATTGCCAAGGTAGCAGCTACCATTACATACATTTGCCAAGGCTCTCCGACAAATTGTTGTAATTGAGCAGTAAAAATTAAAATAGCTAAGGCATTAACAAATCCAGCAATTACTGATGGTGGGATAAACGTAAAAAATCGCCCTAATTTTAAAACCCCCATTAAAAATTGAATAATTCCAGTTAGGATAGTAGCGGCAAATAAATATTCAATTCCATGCTTGGCGACCAAAGTTGTCATGAGTAACGCCATCGAGCCAGTTGCGGCGGAAACCATTGCCGGACGACCACCAGTGATAGAAATAACCGTCGCCATACAAAAAGAGGTATATAGCGCTACCATCGGATTTATCTTGACAATAGCAGCGAAGGCTAGAGATTCAGGAATCAGTGCAAGTGCTACCGTTATCCCAGCCAAAATCTCGGTTTGAATAGTGGTAAATCTTGGGAGCTTAATAGCTTTCAGCTTCCATTTTCGACCTCTTTTCATTTTGAAGGGTTGAGATCTAGCTTTAATGAAAGACATAATTACTCCTGATTGACAACAAATCTGTCTAAGTTAACTCATTTTTAACCAGTACTAAGCTTGATTTCAAGAATAATTTGATACCTATGAATATCTTGATAAATTCTTTATGGTATTTGAACAAATGTAAAATTATGATGAAGAATTTTTTCTTGAGTGTTTAATGTTACTTTTACTTCCTATAGGCTTCATAAAAGCATTAATACTCAATAAAGAAACAGCCAAAAAATTGGACGTTGATAGTTAGAAAATTCTAATAATAAGAATAGCTAAGTAGAAAGCGGAAACTCCCTCCCTATTTAGCACTGCCTAGTGCAAGAAGGCAGAAAATAGGAGGCTCCAGGGCAGAAAGACTATGGCTTGCACAGTAAGCTTTTCAACCTTTTTTAACGGGATAGTTATTTCCGCCGTGCTGCACTAGTAGAGACGCAATTAATTGCGTCTCTACTTTATTAAGGAGTCCAAATAAAAAAATATCCAGGTATTTTTTGTGGGGTGGCATCTTGCCTGCCCTAATTTAAATGGCAGGCGAGACGCCTGACCCACAAGACAAGATTGGATAATTTATTTCTTGAAAATCCCTTAGTAGGGCTAGAGCGGCAAAATTATAGCTTGCCAGTAAATACTTTCTCTGCGGGTCCGGTCATATATAGTCGTTGGTCTTGCTCTGACCATTCAATTTCTAGACAGCCACCAGGAAGTTCGACAGTACAAATGCGATCGCTTTTTCCCGTCAATACACCCGCCACGACAGAAGCACATGCTCCCGTACCACAAGCCAGCGTTATCCCAGCACCCCGCTCCCAAACCCGCATCTTCAAGTAATCTGGGCGTACCACTTGAATAAATTCTGTATTTGTCCGCTGCGGGAAAGCTGGATGATGCTCAAACTGAGGACCGATGGCTTCTAAAGGAATAGTGGCAACATCCTCAACAAAGGTAATGCAGTGAGGATTACCCATACTGACACAGGTAACTTGCCAGGATTGCCCTGCTGCTTCAATTGGGGTATTGATAACCTTGTGTTCAGCCGCCGCTAGAGTTGTGGGAATTTCGGCAGCACTCAGTTGGGGTAGCCCCATATCGACCCTAACTCTACCATTGCTTTCGAGTTTGAGCGTCATCACCCCCCCTAGGGTATGAATATGATATTGTGCCTTTGGCGCATCAGAGGTGCCATGAGTTTTGGCATCAGCCCTCTCTAAATCCGAGAGAAACTGCGCTAAACAGCGAATGCCATTACCACACATTTCTGGCTCAGAGCCATCGGAGTTAAAAATCCGCATTGCGTAGTCCGTGCCGTCTTGTCCTGGTAGGGCGAAGATGACACCATCAGCACCAATACCAAAATGGCGATCGCATAATTTTATCGCTTGCTCTGACGTAATAACGGGTTCGGTAGTGACGCGATTATCAATCAGAATGAAGTCATTACCCAGACCGTGGTACTTTGTAAATTCGATTTCCATAGATATATACCTCCACTTACTTAAGGATTTGCTGCATGGCTGAATTCGATCCGGGTCTACCCAGCTTTCGTCAAATTCAAGGCTTCATAAAAGAGGGACAAGAGGTAGAGATCAAACTTCTTACCCAAGATGTGCTACTCGGTCAGATTCGTTGGCAAGATCAGCACTGTATCTGTCTCAACTCGTCCGATGGTCAGCCAATGGTTGTTTGGCGTCATGCCATTGCTTATATCAAGCCACAAAATGGGGACTATGGGAGCCGCGCTCTACAAACAATTGAGTAACTAATATAGAGCTATCAGCTATCAGTGGTCAGCTTTCTAACGGTGGCTAGTTTTCTGAGGCTAATCGCCACTTCGCTGACTATCTAAAGGGAGAAACTCTTGCAGAGCTTCGCTTACAGGTGCCTTGAGTACCGGGAGTGAGATCACAGGGATCTCGGTTCCCTGGACAATCCACTGCCGTAATTGCTTGAGCGGATAACTACCACCGCATAAGAGCAAGTGGTCGCCGGAATGCACATCTGCGCCCCCATCGGGAAAGGCGATGAACTTTCCTTCCCGACGAATTGCTTGGACAGAAACGCCGTATTGCCGCCGGAAATGTAGCTCCCAAAGCGCTTTTCCAACGGCAGGACTTCCTGGGGGCACTTGCACCCACTGTACAGGTGTACTGGCTCCTGGGACTGCCACTCCCCCTTTTGCGAGTTCATTAAACGCCGCAATTTCCTCAGGTTCTCCTACTACTAATAAGCGATCGCCTTTTTTCAACCGAGTCTGTTCGTTAGGATAGTCAATTTCCTCACCTCCAGCACGACGAATCGCGACCAAACTCACACCTGTCAATTGGCGAGTATTTGCTTCTTTTAGCGTCATGCCAGTCAGCGGTGAATCATCTGGCAAGTTGTACCACTTGCTGTTCATTTCCTGCGCTGCCAACTTTAGTTCGCGTGCAATCTGAGATGAAGTTTGAGACGTGCGTAAGTCCAGGTAATGAGAATCGCGAATTTGCTGCATTTCTCGTTGAATGAGGGGTACGAATAAACCCATACCGCCGAGTAGATGGGTTGCCAATTCCAAACTCGCCTCAAACTCTGGTTGCACTACCTCTTTGGCTCCCAGTTGATAGAACAATTCAATGTCCCGGTCATTGTTAGCACGAACAACAATATCCAAATCAGGGTCTAGCTCTAATGCCCGTTTCAAGGAGAGTCGGCTACTCATCGGGTCAGGCAAGGTGATTGCTATCCCTTTTGCCTTATCTACCCCAGCCGTTTCTAACACATGTAAACTCGCCGCATTGCCATACACATAAGGTATACCCGCTTCTCTTAACTTTTGGATGCTACTTTCCGACTGATCAATTACCACAACTGGATAGTGATGCTCCTGTAACAGCCGCACAACATTACGTCCAACTTGACCATAGCCGCAAACCACAACATGATCTTGTATCGGCAAATCCCCCGACACTTCTTGCGGGATATCTGTTGTGTCGAGATAGCGCTTCAGCCCTTCCCATCCCTCAATCCAGGTAAAAAGTTTTGGAACTAGCTGCATTACAAACGGCGTAACCACTAGCGTTACTGCTGTTGTCCCCAAAATCAAGAGATAAACCCGTCGGGAAACAAGTCCCAAAGATTGCCCTTCACTAGCCAGGACAAACGAAAACTCCCCAATCTGAGCTAATCCTAAACCAGCAATTATTGCTGTCTTCAAGGGATAGCGGAAGACTTTGACCAACGGTGTGATAATCAAAAACTTGCCGACAAATACCAGTAAAACCAATCCCAGAATCAATTCCAGGTTGTTCCACAGGAAAATCGGGTCAATCAGCATCCCAATTGCGGCAAAAAATAGAGCGGCAAATACATCCCGCAGCGGTTCTACATAAGCCAGAGTTTGGTCGGCGTATTCCACCTCTGAAATCATCAAACCCGCGACAAAGGCTCCCATTTCAATCGAAAGCCCTAACTTATCCGTTAGTAATGCGATCGCCATACAGAGGGTAACGACACCAAGCAAAAATAGCTCTCGACTCTCTGTGCGAGCTAAGTGTCGCAGCAGAGGTGGAATTAACCAAATGCCAACAGCTACGGCACCAGCGGCAAATAATCCAATTTTTAATAAAGCGAGTCCCACCGCTATTCCGAGTGCTTCCGGTGGTTGATCGAGTGCTGGTAGTACTGCCAGCATCAATCCCAGTGCCAAATCCTGTACTACTAGAATCCCCAGCATCACTTGTCCGTGAGGGGTTCCGGCTTCATTACGCTCCATCAAGCACTTGAGGACAACCGCTGTCGAGGACAAGGACAAAATTGCTCCGAGGAAAACTCCCTGTGGGGGTGAACTCACCCACCCCATAACTAGAGACACCAAAGTTGTCACCAGGATAGTCAAAGCAATTTGTAGTCCACCACCTCCTAATGCGATCGCCTGGACTTTTTTGAGTTCTGCAAAGGAAAACTCAACGCCTAGGGCAAATAACAAAAAAGCCACCCCAAGCTGTGCCAGGGTTTCTATCTGAACCAGTTCTTTAATTAGACCAAGACCTGCGGGACCAACAATCATGCCTCCCAAGAGATAGCCCAACAAAGCAGGTTGACGGCAAAGAGATGCCAAGAGTCCACCGACAGCGGCGGCGGCGAGAACAGACACAAAGTCAACGATTAGTCGGAAGTCTTCTTGCACCTGTTTTATCTGAGAAAAGTATTAAGCTCTATTAACCTATAGAATACAAAGTTTTAATGCTCCTCTGTTACTCTGGGTCAGCTTAGAGCAAAAATTCAACGAGAAGCGTTGGAAACAGTTCGTGCGAGATGATAGTCTATCCGCTATTAGTAGCTAAACCGTTGTCAACAAACAGATAGAGGATTATTGACTGTGCCTTCAATGCCTACTTCGTCTCCATCACGCTCCCGCCGAAGCTGGCTTGCCAATGCTAGTTTGTGGGTTCGACGCCAACGCACTAATTGGTTACGAACCAGCCTGACTCTTGGCATCATTATTGCGATCGTTGCAGTAGCGGTGCCAGTACGAGCGGTGCAAGTGAGCTTATCACCGACTAACCTTCAGTTGGGTGATACATTATCCGTGGTCGTTCAACAAAGCCCGACCCTGAACAGCACTCCCACGATGAAAATGGGTGGGAAAACTTATCCAACTTTTATCACAAATTCAGGTAACTTCCGGGCGTTATTGCCGACTACACCTCTTGATCAACCAGGAACGCTGCAAATTCAGGTTGAAGGAGGGGGTGAAGTCAAAAAATTGTCAGTACCTTTGCGGAATCGCTCGTTTCCAACACAGCGTATCCGGCTTTCCGGAGCAGCTGGACAGTCTGCTACACAGCAGGAATTGGATCGGGTAGCCGCTTTCAAACAACTGGAGACACCAGAGAAATATTGGAAGGGGCCGTTCTTGAAACCTAATAGTGGTGCAATCTCGTCCGGTTACGGAATCCGCCGCTATTACAACGGTGTATTTGCTAAAGATTACTACCATCGTGGTGTAGACTACGCAGGAGGCATGGGTTCACCAGTGGTTGCCCCTGCGGCGGGTCGAGTCGCCTTGGTCGGAAGAGTCTCTGAAGGCTTCCGGGTGCATGGCAACACCGTGGGAATTGACCACGGTCAAGGCGTTACTAGTATCATGTTGCACCTGAGCCGCATTGATGTCCGAGAAGGGGAAATGGTACAAGCGGGTCAAAAAATCGGTGCTATTGGTTCTACGGGTGCTTCTACGGGTCCGCACTTACACTGGGGTCTGTATGTTCACGGTCTTTCTGTTGACCCAGTACCTTGGCGATTTGAGGGATTTGAGTAAAACTTGTTTTAAGTTTTGCTGAAATTTTCAACGATGACGCGGATCTTGTGTTCATTTGAAGAAAACTTATGGCAGGTTTCCTCTTCCTCGCTGAAAAAAGGGAAGCACACTCCAACATCATGAGTATTGAAAAAATCGTAGAACAAGCTCTACAAGATGGTTACTTGACCCCAGTAATGGAAACAGAGGTGGGGCGTATTTGTGACACAGCCTCGGAGCTTTCCATTGAAGAGTACATGGCGTTGGATCGGCTGATGGGGGCACTTCTAACGGGTGAAGTGGTTGCAGTGCCCCGCAAGCAGTTTATTAATGTGATGGAGGAGTTGGTGCTAACAGAAGCGATCGCACGAGTCGCTGAAATTGAAGCGACAAGCGATCGCGTCTTGGATGTCGGCGATATTGCCGCCTACGCGCTGAACCGACTGCCACCTCTATATGCCACAACCGAAGAAGGTGCAAAATACCAGCGTCAGCGAGCAAATGAGGAACTTCATGAGTTGATTACTCAACAAGTCGGTAATGCGATCTCCCGTAACTTGGATCGACCCAATTTTGGCTCTGAACGTCAAGCGATCGGGAAAAGCAGTGGAGGTGATGTCCTCAAGCAGGTGAGTAGCTTGCTACAGGTTTACGCACCCAGCTTTGAGCCAAAATCGCCAAGCAATAGCTTTGAGTAGCACTCGTTAGCCGTTGGTTGGAAAACTATAGTAAAAGGCAAAAGGCAGAAGGTTTATTACAAGTACGTGGTTGTTTGGGTTCTTAAATCTGTCCTAACCTTTATGGCTACAGCTATAACTACAAACAACCAACAACCAACAACCAACGACCAACAACATCCTATTTCTGAACAACAACTGGTGTTCCTACACTCACCTGCTCATACAAGGCTCGAATATCACTATTACGCATCCGCAAGCAGCCGTGGGAAACTGGCTGACCAATCAGTTGCTCTTTGTTGGTGCCATGGAACCCTATTTGATGCTGTCCATCAGACCAAAAACTGATCCAGCGATCGCCTAAAGGATTATCAGGCCCAGTAGTGATTAGTTCACCCGTGATCGGCTGCTGCCAGACTGGATTGCGTTGCTTTTGTATCACTTTAAAGGTGCCAGTAGGAGTCTCCCAACCGGGTTGACCAACAGCGACTGGGTAGCTTGAGAGGCGTTGCTTTCCCCAGTAGGTGTAGGCACGAGCATCACTCAAATCAACAACGACCTTAGTATGAAGCGAAGCGATCGCATGAGCCAGAAGGGGGATGGCTGGTGAAACCTGGATCAGCTTAGGTTTTGCTGGCAGAGGCTTTGGCTTTGGCTCTTGTCGTGCTGCTGAAAACAACACTGCCGCTCCTCCAAAGCAAAGCAGCATCACGCTTGTCTTGAATGAGTTTATGATGCCCATATTCACTCATGAGTGTTCGCAGGCGGCAACTCTACAATATCAAACCAGTACTCGGCTAGCGTATTCATTGCCTCAACTAGCAATTCAAATGTGCTTGGCTTAGTTAGGTAAGAACTTGCTCCTAGCTCATAACTACGACGAATGTCTTCCTCTGATGATGAGGATGTCAGCATGACAATCGGAATGCGCCGGAGCTTAGGGTTAGCTTTAATGATTTGTAGTGCCTCAATTCCATTAATTTTTGGTAGATACAAATCTAGCAAGATCAGATTAGGGTGTGGAGCGCTCACCAACTCGCTATACTGGCGGCGACGCTGTAGATAGTCCAGCAGCTCCTCACCATCTTTAACGATATACAACTTGTAACGTAGACGACTCTCACCGAGCGCCTGCTTGATCGAGATCTGGTCGTCAGGCGTATCTTCTGCTAGCAGAATGGTGATGCGATCTCTAGGATTCCTCACTCTCGTCCTGACTCCTTTGGGCTATTTGGCAATCAAGCAGTTTTTAACCAATAGTAAAGATAATTTTCCGGAAAAATTGCCTTATGAAGAGAATTCTGGTTATAGCTTCCAACGACGTAGACCTTCGACATTGAGTAGAGGTACATTGTACGCCTGGAATGGCAAAAGGCATAAATCCCGCCTGAGTGGTCACGCTTTGAGTTTACAGTTTTTTTAGAGTTATGAGTTAAGAGTAATGAGCAATAAATTTTTAAAGTCGTTGAGCCGTAATCCTTACCTAATAAAGGGTTGTGAATTTTTAACGTCTTTTTCACCTTACTACTCATTACGCTCAAGTAACTTTTTTTAGTAGAACTCACCCGATTGGGGGATGCTCTATGACTGTCATAAAAGAAATGATAGTTGCCTTGTGCTTGCTAATGCTTGCGTACTCACATCTAAAAGGCAATTACAAAGTCGCTGATTGATGCGGGAACTCTATGTGAAAGTTGTGCGTCTTTGGGAGGAAGGATGTTCTAGCACCCATTCCATCCATGAACCAATCGACTTCTGTAACTTGGTCAACCGTTGAGGCAACAGTCCCTCAAGTATCGGTGCAACCCGACAAACTCTCAAACTATGACTTGATTTTGCGCTGTCAGGACGGACTTCGCCCTGATCGGACTGCCTTTGCTGAACTTCTGCGTCGATATCAGTCCCATGTGGATAAGATTTTGTACCACTTGGCTCCCGACTGGCAGGATAGAGCTGACTTGGCGCAAGAAGTTTGGATTCGGGTTTACCGCAACATCAAGCGATTGCAAGAGCCAGTCAAGTTCCGGGGCTGGTTGAGCCGCATTGCTACGAATTTGTTCTATGATGAACTGCGTAAGCGCAAACGGGTCGCCAATCCTCTTTCGCTAGATGCTCCACGTCGTCTGGATGACGGAGAAATGGACTGGGAAATAGCCTCAGACAATCCCAATCCTGACGATGATATGACAACACGGGAGTTCTATGAACAGCTTCGTGAAGCCATCTCAGACTTGCCAGAGGTATTTCGGACAACTATTGTTCTGAGGGAAATTGAAGGCATGGCTTATGAGGAAATTGCTGAAATCACTGGCGTTTCCTTAGGTACCGTAAAGTCAAGAATTGCCAGAGCCAGATCTAGACTCCAATCCCAGCTTCAAACCTACTTAGAAGCCTAATTTGGGTTTCTTTCTTAAGGACGGTAAGCTGAGGTGGTTGTCAGTTTATTATGGAATCTATAAAATATCCTTGGTTGAGCGCTTGCTATGACTTGGTAGTAGACGGAAATGACCTCTAATTTTGACGCTCGTAAACATTCCAGGCAGGAAGCTGCTAAACAGATGGATAGCCTACAGCGCGATCGCTTTGAATTACTTAGTGCATTTATAGACGGTGAGGTAACAGCAGCAGAGCGTAGACAGGTGCAAGAGTTGTTGGCAACCGACGCGGATATGCAGCGTTTGCACTCCCGCCTTATGAAGCTACGCCAAGGTTTGCAAAAACTCCCAGTGCCAGCCGTTGATAACACGGCTCAAGATACGGCACAGGAAGTTTTCTCACGCATTGACCGTCGTCAGAATCGACGAACAGTCATGTGGGGTGGTGCTGCGATCGCAGCGATGGTTGTTGGTGCCTTATCAGGAATTCTTCCCGGAAGTGATTCACTGGTGCCACGGCTGGCTCAGTCTCTAAACCAAGAGGTGGCTCCAGAACCGCTAGAGATTGCGATTAACCGACCCGTGATTGAGATTCCTAAGGCAGCAGTAGCATTGCCTGAACAATCCCTGGATCTACCCGCAGTACCCCATGAGACTAACCAGAATGATCTCAATTAAATCACAGGTATAGGATGCAGGTGTTTGGCTAAGTTGAGACATCTGTAAAGCTCTCCTGGATCTATTACAAGCCGAAAATCCGCTGATGCTCACTACTTAGACCAGCGGATTTTCCGCATTGTTAAGCTCAACTCGTTCGGTTAGCCAAGTTTTAGAGACAAAGGGTGAAGGAAACAGTAGAGGTTCCGCTATTTGATATGAGTTCCAAACCTTACGCCACTGATCTCAACGTTCAAGTTCAAGGAAAGGGTTTCCCTATCCTCTGCTTACACGGGCATCCTGGTGCAGGCAGTAGTATGTCAGTTTTTACCCGACATCTATCACAACGGTTCCAGACTATTGCCCCTGATTTACGGGGATATGGCAAGAGTAGAACTCAATTAGACTTTAAAATGACCGACCACCTGATTGACTTGGAAGCGCTTCTAGACAACTTCCGGGTTGACCGTTGTCTTGTACTAGGTTGGTCTTTAGGCGGAATTCTTGCGATAGAGTTGGCGCTAAGACTACCAGAGCGAGTCACAGGTTTAATTTTAGTGGCTACAGCGGCTCGACCCAGAGGAAGTCATCCGCCAATTAGCTGGGAAGATAATTTCTACACTGGGCTTGCTTCGATTGTGAACCGACTACAACCTGGTTGGCAGTGGAATATTGAAAGGTTTGGAAAGCGATCGCTTTATCGCTACCTCATCCAACAACACACTCCGGCTGCCTACCAGTACCTTGCCCTCGAAGCCATGCCCGCTTATCTACAAACCTCTACGGCTGCCACCCGTGCCCTCAATACGGCTCTAAAAGCTGGCTATAACCGACTTGCAGACTTAGAGAAAATTCAATGTCCTTCCCTTGTATTGACAGGAGAAGCTGACCGACACATCACCGTCGAGTCAAGTCAAGAGACTGCTCAGCATCTCAAAAATTGTCAATGGCACTGCTACCCGAATACAGCTCACCTATTTCCTTGGGAGATTCCCGATCAGGTATTAGGCGATATCGACCACTGGATAGAAGATAATCCTCAGGCCGTCGGGTTAACTGGGAAATAACCAAGAAGGTGTAGAGCTAGCAAGAGGATTTTGGGGCAGTAGAAAGTTTGGGAGATGAGAAGAGTAGTTATGATGGCTGTCTACTAAGAGAATGTATTTTCTCGCGCTCACTCGGCTCGCCCAATTCATCAAAAAGTGTTAGTTTGCTCGGTTTACAGCGCCTGACACTAACAACAATGCCTTGAGCGCCTTCATTTTCCAAATCTTCAACATACCCAGTCTTCGCGACCTGAGCATCTTTATCACTGAAGAAAGGGCCAAAGTAGTAGGTGCAACGAGGGTTGTCCGTAATAATTTCAACCCAAAAAGCCAATCCTAAGAACTGGAGAATCTTGATCAACACTTCTTTCATGCTGTTTGCCTGGAATATAAGATTCTAATCGGTCTTTTAATACCGTTATTTTTACATTTTGTTATACAACTTCACGTTACTTTTTTCAAAGTATTCTTAGAAAGACTGCCAAGATACAAGAAATTTGACCAACGTTGTCGATAAGCTTCGTATAACACCATAGCGGCAGCAACCGAGGCATTTAAGCTCGGAGTTTTGCCTTGGAGGGGAATTGAGACTAGTTCATCACAACCACGTTCGGTTAGCAAGCTCAAACCATTGCCTTCTGAACCTACTACTAATGCTACTGGACCTTTAAATTCAACACTGTGTAGTACTTTACCGCTACTAGATGTTGTGCCATAAATCCAAAAGCCAGCCGATTTCAATTCCTCTAAAGCACGACCAAGATTGACAACCCGTGCGATTGAAAACGTTTCTAGAGCGCCCGCTGCAACTTTCATGACGGTGGAAGTCACTCCCACAGCACGACGTTGAGGGATAACTAAGCCCTGAGCGCCCATTGCTTCGGCTGTGCGAATAATTGCCCCTAAGTTGTGGGGGTCGGTGATGCTATCACAAACCAATATCACTGGCTGCTCAGCCGTGGCTTTTGCCTTATCAATTAAATCTCCTAAATCCACGTAAGGATATGGAGCAACTTGAGCGGCAATACCTTGATGGTTAGCGCCCTCTGTGATTTGGCTGAGGCGGCGAGGTTCTACTTCATCAATCACCGTACCATTTGCCTTGGCTTGGAGAAGTAAGGAGTGAAAGCGGGGATCGTAACGCAGTTGGGGAATAATCCAAATCCGGTTTAGCTGGCGCTGATTCTCTAGCGCCGCAATAACAGGATGACGCCCATAGATTAAGTCAGTATCCTCCTCTTCCTGCTGGGGGGCAACAGGTGGCTCGGTTGTTGTTGGCTTAAAATGTTGAGGTTCTTGATTGTTTTTGCGTATCGGCTTGGACACGGCAACAGGGTTGCGAGGTTTGAATGTCCTACTGTTCTTCTCCTGAGAGTGAACAGGCTTCCCCAGTTTCGGCTTCCTCGGATAGCGTTGCTCAAGTCGCTCAGTTTTGTCTTCTGAGGAATGGCGCAGCTTCGGCTCTGAGTTTTGGGAACGAACAGGCTTTCCTGGCTTCGGCTTCCCTGTAGAGCGAGGCTTGTAGCGGTCAGTGTTTTCGTCCTGAGAACGGGAGAATTTGCGATTTTCACGCGCCTCATGCATCGGCTTCCCTCGCTTTGGCTTACCAGGAGTGTGAGGGCGGCGGTTTTGATTAGCCATATTGTTAATAGTTGATGATTTAATGGGGATCGAGTGGTAAATGCGCTAACAACTGGGTTAGACGTTGGGGATTAGTCAGGTACAGGTATCCAATTAAGGTTTCTAAGCTAGTTGCTTGCTGATAGATTTCCGGATCGAGACGCCGAGGGATTCCTGCCGTGGCATTGCGCCCACGCCGCAAGATTTCGAGTTCGCCTTCAGTGAGGTGGGGAGTGATTAATCGCAGAGTATTGGCTTGACTCTCTGCTCGGACTTGATCCACTACATGATCATGATAGTTATTAAGGCGCTTAGGGGGGAGCAGATAGCAGGTTCGGATATAAAGTTCATAAACAGCATCTCCTAGATACGCCAAAGACGCTGGTGAAACTTGTTGAATTTTAAAGTTGGAATCAGCGACATTACTCAAGAGCTTAAACCGAGCTTCCGCCCATGAGAGTGCTGATTCAGTTTCTAAGATATTTGAAGGCTCTTCCTCCTGTGATGTCACAAACTCTGCCGACCTCAACCTTCTAAATTTTAGCGTTGCCAGGAATTTTTCATGGCATTAATAAGACTCAAAGACAAGCCACTGAGGTTCCCGATAGAATAAGGGCGAGCTTGAAAGCCCGCCCTGACATTTGTGTACAGTTTTGTCAGCTACCCTTTACATTTTCCAAGGCTTCTTCAACAGAAGGTTGCAGCGAGAGAAATTTTTCTAGGCGAACCAGCTTGACTGTTTGAGTCACACGGGGATTCGTTACAATTTGCAATGTTCCCTCAGCTGTTTGAGCCTTCTTCACTAACTGCACTAAAGCGCCCAATCCAGAGCTATCGACAAAGTCGATCTTGGAAAGATCCAAAATAACGTTCGTCGGGCCATCATCAATATGTTTGCTAACGACCTTGCGGAATGTAGCTTCCGAAAAGGCATCTAGCAATCCAGTGAGGCGGAAAAGTTGGCAATTTTCCCTAACTTCGCGAGTGCCCCTTAAGCTGACTGTCAGGGTTAGTGGCTCAGGAATAACACCCTCCTACTGTAGCGTACTAACATTTTTATTTTTGACATTCCCCTTGGCAACAAGACTAAGGCTATAACCGGGGATTCTTGGGCTGATCTTACCTCTGGCAAACAGATGATTTGTCATCCAGATTTTAGATCAAGAAGTTTCCTTTGGTCGTTGCCGACCCAGCCTCAAGCTTAAATTTCGGTGTGCCCCACCGTATCTGCCTATTGTTATAAATAGGCTCATACGGCGCTTTACACGTTCCAAATCAGCTTAAGGCTTTCTTCGGAGGTACTCCAACACCGTATGCAATAGTATAGCGAGAAGTTCCCGTCTACTTTAAAGTAACCTGCTATTTTTGGCAAGGCTTTATATTACCTTTAAGTCGCACTTTATAAAAGCCGTTTTAGTTTTGGCTCCCTTGAACTGCGGTTTGACGATGCGATCAGCTTTGCTGGTGCGCTTTGCGCGATCGCATTGATTGGACAAACTGCTCGAATAGATAGTCAGCATCGTGAGGTCCCGGACTTGCCTCTGGGTGGTACTGCACCGAGAAGAAGGGCAACGTTTTGTGACGCAACCCGGCTACTGTATGGTCATTCAGGTTGAAGTGAGTAATTTCTACTTCAGGATTTAAAGTATCAGCATTAATTGCAAAACCGTGATTCTGGCTAGTAATTTCTACCTGCCGCTGTAACCCTGCTGGGTGATTTAAGCCCCGGTGACCAAATTTGAGCTTAAAGGTTTCCGCACCCAAGGAAAGACCGAGAATTTGGTGACCCATGCAAATGCCAAATATGGGTCGCTGACGCTCTAATAAGGCTCTTGTCGTGGCAATTCCTTCACTAACAGCGGCTGGGTCGCCTGGGCCATTGGAGAGAAAAATTCCGTCAGGGTTGTAATTGATAATTTCCTCAGGCGGTGTATCGGCAGGAACCACAATCACGCGGCAACCATAGCTTGCCAAACGCCGCAGGATGTTGCGTTTCATGCCAAAATCAATCGCTACAACTGTCAGGGGTTTATCCGGAGTCTCATCCAGTACGGGGCGAAACTCCCAGATTTCATCTGTGGGGTCAGACCACTCATAGACCTCTTTCGTTGTGACTTCCCGAACCAGATTTAATCCTGCCATGCTGGGTGCCGCCTGAACCTTTTTGAGCAACTCGGCAGGGTCGAGAATGTCTGTGGAAATGCCACCGTTCATGGCACCGGAGGATCGAAGTTTAATGGTTAAGGCTCTAGTATCGATCCCGTAAATTCCTGGGATGTTATGTTCCTTGAAGTAGTCAGGCAAGGACTGTGTTGAGCGCCAATTACTAGGACGACGAGCAATGTTACGTGCGATCGCACCCCGGATTTGAGGGTGTGCGGATTCTTCATCCTCTGGGTTAACACCCGTATTGCCCAATTCGGGATACGTGAAGGTGACAATCTGACCACAGTAGCTAGGATCGGTTGCTACCTCTTGGTAACCCGTCATCGCAGTGTTAAACACTACTTCTCCAATGGCAGTACCAGTAGCACCGAAAGACCAGCCTTGGTACGATGTTCCATCTGCTAGCACGAGCAGAGCAGGTGAAGCCGCTAAAACAGGCATAAGCAGTTGATAATTGTGAGTTGTTAGTTTTTAGTTGTTGGTGGTCGATGGAAGGACATGAGGAACAACTAATCACTGACGTGTTATTATCTCATGGCTTTAAGGAGACTGGCAGGTTTTTAAGCCATCAATTGTTAGCAGATGATAACAGCGATAACGTAGTACAACTCGACTGTCTCCTCTCAAAGGAGGAGAGTTTAAAAGGCAAGTGTATTACCTCAGTCTGTATGTTTAAACTGGAATATAGATAGATAGCTCATGAGTAATTTTAAAGTGCATGTCTTCTCATGAACGTGCGGCAATTGTGCTGCTTTCAGGTACCCTAGCCTTGCTCAATGTGGCTTGCAGCCGCATCACGGCTGTATCAAAGCCCCATGAACCATCACCAGTTGCCGTCTCTTCAACTTCAAGTCCTGTTGCGAAGCCATCGGCTAAGCCCAAACCAGCAGCGACACCGACAAGTCAATCCCCACTTGCGGCAAAAGAAGCTTATGAACGGGCATTGGATGTTGCCTACAGTGCAGCAACCATTAGTCAATCCGCTGAGTCTTCCGGCGATTGGCAACTGGTGAGTAGTCGCTGGCAAGAAGCGATCGCGTTATTGGGCAGCTTGCCCCCTTCTAGTTCTTATCAGGCGATCGCTAAGCAGAAAATTTCGGAATATCAACGTAATTTGCGTATCGCTCAACAACTCGCGACTCGTCCGCTTCCTGATTCTCCAGCAAGAACTACAGTAGCAACAGCTCCCCGAACTGTTGTTGAGCAAGCGACTCCCCCCACCTCGCCAATCACTAACACGCCAACACCCAAGACGAACTTAATCCCCGCTTCTGCTAAGTCGCAGGTGATTACAGTTCCAATTAAACGTCGCGCTGGTCGAACACCAGTTATCGAGGTGATGTTTAATGGTGGTCAGAGGTTTGAGATGATTGTCGATACTGGCGCTAGTGGTACTGTAATTACACAAGCTATGGCTGATAGCCTTGGTATTGAGCCAGAGGGTGAAGTGATAGCGGATACAGCTAGTGCTAAAGCCGTAAAGTTTCCCATTGGTAAAGTTCAATCAATTGCTGTTGAGGACGCAGTGGAAACGAATGTTCCTGTTGCGATTGGTGGATCTGAGCTGGATTTAGGACTGCTTGGTCAAGACTTCTATGGGAAGTATGATGTCTGGATTAAAAAAGATGTTGTTGAATTTCACCCTCGTTGATTTTATCCAATCAGCTCTTAACTAGTCCTCATTAACTGCGTACACCAAAACGATAGGTAAGTTGCTGAGTGCAGCGTGGCGGAAATAACTATCCAGTTGGACATTAGCTATAAGGCTACTGTACAAGTAATGTTGCTTCTGCCTTCTGCCTTCTGTCTTCTGTCTTCTTGCACTGAGCGAGTTGCCCCAGACCCATGTTCTGCGTACTTGCTGCCATCATCGCGAGAACTGGGACTGGGTCTAATCGAGACTGCCTCGAAGGTGCGATCGCTTCACCTAAAACACGTTTGGTGTCCAGCTACCATGTAGACCGTAAGGGACGTGATGCTTCAGGTGGAGTCGTGCCACTGGTCCTCGATTGAAGTCACGACCATCTAAAATCACGACATCAGACCGATGGCGGCTAGCATCATAAACTAATGAAAGCACCCAACCGTCATCTTCTTCGTTGCCATCAGGTCGAGGAACGAAAATAGGCTCACTGACATAACCTTGGGGTGCAGCACTCCAGAGTTGTTGTTCGCCTGTTACTGCATCCAGTTTGAGAAGTGCTTGTAGGGGTGCATTCCCGGTTGGATTATGAGCAGCCCCCATGAACAAGTAGCGGTAGGGGTGTCCGACATGGTTGGGATGAACGTAGGGAAACTCGCAGCAACGCTCTTCTAGTAGGCGACGTTGTACAGTTTTGTCATTCAAGTTTAGGGTAAACCGCCACAGTTGTCCTGGTGCGATCGCATCAAAATCAACCTGTCGGAAATCGCTATTCGCTTCAACTTCCGGAAAAGACTCGTAGCAAATCGAGTCAATGCAAATCTTGTCATCTTGTTCAAACGCATTCGCATGGTGGAAGACAAAACCCGATTGCGTCTCTAGTATTTGGACTGGTTCTTTGGAATTACGGGGAATCACCAAAATACGGGTAGGCTTTTTCGGTTCAAACTTCACGCACTCCCCCGCACCCCTGAGTCCCAACGCGAAGGGAATTGGATTGAAGCTAACAGGATTTTGGAAGAACAGGCAGTAATTTGGCGTAATCGCAAAGTCGTGAATGAAAGCAAACCCAGGAACACTTCTAGCCTGACTCCGCAGAAGTTTACCTTGTGGGTCTAACTCATAGATGGTAATTGTGGTGGAAAGACCTGGTTTAATCGCAAAATTAACCAGAATAGGGGAACCATCATCTTGTTCACAATTCGGGTCAATCCTGGGGTGGGCAGCAAAGGCGTTACCCTCTTCCAAAACACCATCCAAGTAATCTTTTCCTAGTGTTTCTAGAGTTTTTGGGTTTAAGCCGTGAGGTTCTGCTGCTTCCCACAAGGCAAGGAGTTTGCCCCCCCAGTAGATGATGTTGGTATTGGCAATATTTTTGTGTTGGAAGTCAAAGGCATTAGCTAGCCAGCCTCCTGGCTTTTGGGTGCCAAAAACGCCTCGATAGAGAATTTTTCCCGCTTGCTGTTCTTTAAGGTAGCCTTCGGTCCGAATAAAGCGATTGCGGAAGTGGGCGCGACCATTATCAAAAGCGATCGCACAGATCATTCCATCTCCATCAAAGGGATGATGAATACGCTGACCATTTACTTCCAATAATCCAGGCCCATTACGAAACAAGGTCCCCTGTAACGATGAAGGAATCTCCCCTTCTACCTCATCAATCCAATAGTCATATTCATTCGGCTGCGATAGATAGCCTTTTTTCCAGTCATTGCGCTCATAAGGCACCGAAGAGACAGGTACCGAAAAACGTTCTTTAATCGGTAAGTTTTGCATGATTTTTTTATCAGTGAGAATAGTGCTTAATTATTCAACAGGTTCTTCTAGGGGCTGTGAGGCTACGGGAGTCCTCATGAAATCTGGCACCAAGTCAGGCAGGAAGGGTTGTTCTGCCTGGGAGCCTAGGGCATGATGTTCAAAAACTTCAACTTGGGGCATTGCCCGTCGAGGGTCTACAGATTCAATTTCAATTTGTGGGTCAGCAGCAGGTAGCCAGCCCAAAAATGGTAATGGTAATAAACTTGAAGCGTTTGTAATTACCACTAACAGCCAAAGCTTGTCAAAGTTTGTTTCTGTAATACCCAGCCAGTGGGTTAGTAAGGCTCCCAGTTCGTGAGATAAAAGCCCTGAAAGGTTCCAGACTGACATCAACAGGGCAAACAAGGTCGCTTCTACCCCCGCAGGACACAATCGTGCTGAAAGTATCAGAACTGGCATAAAGGCAATTTGTCCCATCACGGTGAGGATGAGGCTATCTCCCAAACTGAACCAGTGGTCGTCTATGCCCAAAGACCGATTTGTGTGGGTAACAAGGATTAGAGCCGTCATTCCTAACAGCGAGGAGATTACCGTAGTCCAACCCATGAGAAGGCGGAAAGGAATGTTCTTTAGAAAGCGCTGAAATAACCAAATGCCACATAGGGACGCAAGGCTGGTTACCAAGCGCACACGTCCTAAAAATTCCGGTTCAAAGCCCAACTCATTGGTTGTGAAATAGAAAAATGCTGAATCCGCCGATGGTGTCGCTTGCCAGATGAAGATGAAGGCGGTAGGCAACCAAATTGCTTTTTGGGTAATTGCACCACGTAATTGTTGGATTTGGTTCCAAACAGTGGAGGCATGGGGGCGTGAGTTTATGGGTTCTTCGGCAATAAACCAGGCAACGGCTGAAACCAAGAGAGGGAACGTTGCGGTGATAGCGAAGACCGTTTGAGTACTGAAGTGTTGTAGTAGTAAACCACTCAAGTAAGCAGTGATTAAGCCGCCAACGGCTGAAGCACCCCAAGTCAGTGATTGCAAAGAACCAGAGTCGCTGAGTGATTCTTCCCGCGCTCGTTCCACAACCAGTGAGTCTACAATCACATCACTAATGGCAACAGACAAAGAACTCAGGAGAATTGCCCCGGTTGCCGCCCAAGCGGTATCAACGACAGTCGCTAGACTCAGCCAAGCGGCTGTCCCCAATAGTCCAGATAAAACGAGGTAAGGGCGTCGTCTGTAACCGAATATGGGCAGTCCATCTGAGAGAAAGCCAAAGACTGGCTTAATCACCCACGGTAAAGCCGCAATACCCATTAGGGCAGCGACTTGGGCTGGACTGAGGGAAAGTTCATCTTTAAGGAAAAAGCTAACCGCTAGACGTGCTAAGCCAAGGATTCCTTGGACAAAATAGACGATTAAGATAGCAACTAACTCAGTCGTTGGTTCGTTACCAAAGAATACTTTCTCTTTAAATGATTCTTTAATTTTCTCCAATCCGGAGGGGGAAACAATCATGTAGTTTTTTTAAGAATTGTCGCCATTCATAATCATACACGCAGCCTTATGGAGGTTGTAATCGCTAGAAAGTCAGAGGTTGGTAGAGAAAGGCTACAACAAGAGCTATGAGCGTTACGAATGTTAAGGAATAGTAACCCAGTAACTAGCAGAAGTATTTAGAGCGATCTGCACTGCCTGGTTATTGCCCCCCATACCTCAGATGTAATAATGTGGTATGTAATTTTGCCAACATCTTTTTTGTTGAGTGAGCAACTGGGTAGATTAACCCCTAGCATCAGCCCTCAAGCATTTGACCTGATAGCGTTGTCACAGTTGCGAATAGTGAAGAAACAACATTAGGGTTATCTGCTGTCATTAGACTTGCCCAAAACTTTTGTAGAGAGCCATCTTTTTCCAGCCCGCTCAAAACTTGTTTTTGCTTCAGTGCTGTCAATCAGGTTAGTGAGACATTAAAACATTTATGATCTTCAGCATCGCTCGAAAGATTGGTATCTACTTACCTGACCTGACTAGTATGCGAGTCGTTGCAGCCGCAACAATCACTGTAACGGCAGGTCTTTTGGGAGTAAGGCATCTCGGTGGACTTCAGCATTTAGAACTCGTCGCTTTTGACCAACTCGTGCGCTTACGGTCTCCGGAAACAGCACCAGACCCTCGAATCCTGGTCGTTGAAATCACAGAAGATGATATCCAGCGTCAAAACGCTTGGCCGATCTCTGACGAAGTTTTAGCGAAGCTGTTGAGGAAGTTACAGGCCTCGCAACCAGAAGTCATTGGTTTAGATCTGTACCGCAATATTCCAATAGAACCGGGACATCAAGAACTAGTTACCCAACTCAAGCAACCGAACTTAATTGCCATCCAAAACATCGATACCCTGGCAGGAACACCAGCACCGAAGGTTGTTTCTCCTGAGCGAGTTGGTTTCAATGACCTAGCGATTGATCCAGATAATGCTGTTCGCCGCAATATTTTGTTTGCTGGAAGTGACGGTGGTACTCTTTATTCCTTTTCCCTGCGTCTTGCGCTTGCCTACTTGCAACAGCAAGGTATACAACCTCAAGGTAGCAAGAGCAATTCTGAACACCTCCAATTAGGGCTATCAGTCTTTGTACCCATCAAGCAAGATTTTGGTGGATATCAATCAATAGAAGCAGAGGGCTACCAAGTTTTGCTCAATTACCGTTCCGCTAAAAATGCGGTGCGGGAAGTCTCATTGAGCGATGTATTGTCCGGGAAGGTCGATCCCAGTTGGGTGAAAGACAAAATAGTGATTATTGGCTCCACAGCACCCAGCCTGAAGGATATGTTCATCACTCCTTACAGCCCTAGCCTCAAAGAAAGCTACAAGATGCCAGGGGTGTTGATTCACGCTCAGATGGTGAGCCAATTCCTCGATGCAGCCACAGGTAAGCGATCGCTATTTTGGTCGTGGTCGGAATCACAGGAAGTCTTATGGATTATCGGCTGGATTGCCACTGGTGGGATATTAGGCCGGATAGCGAGTCATCCCCTGACGCTGAGTATTGGCTTTGTTCTATGTTTAGGTACGTTATTTGGCAGTGGCTTCTATTCGTTTACTAGTGCTGGATGGATACCACTCGCCGCCCCTGCCTTAGGATTTGTCTTGACAGTGGGTACAGTTGTCAGCTTCCGGTCATATCAGGCACAACAAAAACAACAAATTGTGATGAAGTTGTTGGGGCAGAACACCTCACCGGAAATTGCTCAAGCCCTTTGGCAAGGACGCGATCGCCTACTCAAATCGGGTAAGCTTCCGGGAATCCGCCTCACAGCAACAATGCTCTTTGCTGACATCAAAGACTTCAGCACTATCTCCGAACAAATGACTCCTGAAGCCTTGCTAGAGTGGCTCAACGAACTCTTAGAGGTAATCACCCAGGAAATATTAAACCATCAAGGAATCGTCAACAAGTTTACAGGTGATGGTGTCATGGCGGTGTTTGGTGTACCCACCTCTCGCCTTCTCAAGACTGAAGTTGAAGCAGACGCCAAAGGGGCAGTTGCTTGCGCCTTAGGGATTAGCGATCGCCTTGAGAAAATGAACCAAAATTGGCAACGTGTTGGCTTACCAGTGGTTCAGATGCGGATCGGAATTTTCACAGGCCCCGTTGTTGTTGGCAGTTTGGGGGGTAAAGACCGCTTGGAATATGGTGTAATTGGCGACAGCGTGAATATTGCCGCCCGTCTCGAAAGCTGCGAAAAACATCGCCAACCTACCAACTGCCGCATCCTCATCGGCTACGAAACTCTGGTTCATCTCCAAGAGCAATTTGAGGTTGAACCATGGGGATTATTAGCTCTCAAGGGCAAACAACAAATGGTAGATGTTTACCGGGTTTTGGAACCACAACGGAATAAACCGTTACCTGTTATCGCGAATGAAAGCAAATTTTAGCCAGACAAGCTTTAACAAAGTAAGTCTCTACCTCAATTTAAAACTTTCATCCAGTTGTTGATGCGAGTAGAAATTGATTTTGTAAGCTGGTATTTACGATACCACTTTTGAAAAGCTTCTTCATACTCTTCACCTTGTAATTGGTAGGTGTTCCAAGTATTTAATCCAAGGGATAGGCTCCAAAACAATAAAATATATAAAGACCAAGAAATCTGACCATTGCTGAGGAAGTTCAGCCCCACCAAAAAGCTATTGATGATTAAATATTTGCCAAAACGTCTTTTTAATTTGCTTTGTCGGTAAAGATTAAAGTCGTTACGCTTCTGTTGCTCTCCTTTCTGAAGTAGCCAGTCCCGTTCTGCTTCTAGGAGGGTTGCTGTAGAAATACCTAATTCATTAGCAATCTCTACAAGCTGCTCATGGGAAAATTCTTCGACATTATCCTGACGCGCGATCGCCAAGTTTAGGATTTGCTGGATATCTTCTTGCTGGTAAGAGCGTATGATTTTTGTTTCAAAAACAGACATAATTTAGTTATCAATAGGAGAAGACATTTCGCTCTAGAGATCTAATGCGGCTAAGGCACAAAAAGCAGAGCTTATCTTAATTATGCCGATGCTAGCAGGGATACCACAGGTAATTGGAATTCCCAAAACCGAACCGCAGCGGACGGATTTTACGACAGATGATAGATGAGAGCATCTTTTACATTTCGTTACGATGGAAATAAGAGATGAAAGAAATAAAACGTCTCAGATATAAGGAGAGGTAGTCCATATGAATGGCAGTATTCGTGTTGGTAATTTATTCGGGATTCCTTTTTATGTGCATCCTTCCTGGTTTTTAGTCCTAGGCTTGGTGGCATTCAGCTACGGAGGTGAATTGGCATCTCTCTTCCCAGGATTAGGCGCTGGACTACCTTTGCTTCTGGGATTTGTTGCTGCTTTATTGTTGTTTGCCTCAGTTTTGGCACATGAACTGGGACATAGCTTTGTCGCGATCCGACAAGGAATTGAGGTTAAATCGATTACACTGTTTCTCTTCGGTGGAATGGCAAACCTCGATAACGAGTCAAAAACGCCTGGTGAAGCATTCTGGGTTGCGATCGCCGGCCCAGCCGTTAGCATCGTCTTGTTTGGTCTCTTAACAGCCATCAGTATGGGGGCAAATCTCTCAGGACCATTGGCAGCAATGGTACAACTGGTTGCTTACATCAACTTAGTTCTGGCACTATTCAACCTGATTCCGGGCTTACCCCTAGATGGCGGTAACATCCTCAAATCGCTGGTTTGGAAGATTACAGGTAATCCTTACAAAGGTGTAGTCTTTGCCAGCCGCGTTGGTCAGGTTTTGGGGTGGATTGGAATCGCGATTGGACTACAAGCGATTTTGGGTATCAGCACTTTCGGTAGCTTCTGGACACTGTTGATTGGTTGGTTCTTGCTACAAAATGCGGGTCGATCTGCTCAATCTGCTTCTATTCAAGAAAAGCTAACAGGTCTGAAAGCTGAAGATGCTGTGGCTCCCAACAGCCCGATTGTATCTGCTGACTTGTCATTAAGAGAGTTTGCCAACAACTACATCATTGGTAAGGCGGAGTGGCGCAGGTTCTTAGTCACCGACGAACAAGGTCAACTCCTAGGTGCGATCGCTGTTGATGACTTGAAAACAGTTCCTACCTCCAACTGGCCGATTACTCCAGTCAGAGAATTGATGCAGCCTGTAGATCTGTCTACAACCGTTCAATCTGACCAGTCACTCTTAGACGCGATCGTGCTTTTGGAAAAAGCCAAACTCAATGAAGTGCCTGTAGTTCGCGACAACGGTGTGCTTGTAGGAATGCTGGAAAAAGCTTCGATCATCCGCCTCATTGAGCAACAAAGATCGCAAGCTAAACCTGCTTGATGAGCAATCTTTGAGTAACCTTTAACTAGCTTTCCTTGGACAAAACATCTTTGCAAATGTCCAGGGAAATTTTTTGTGCCTAAGTTGTCCGTTATATCAATTTCATTAAAACTTGCGCTAAATACTGAAACCTTGACCCGTCAATGTTTCCCTTCTGCCTTCTGCTATCTGTTTAGACGGGATACAGTCGATCCAGTTTCAGAAAAGTTTGCAGCAGCATATTCGATCCTTGAATACATTGCTCAGGTGAGGTGTACTCATCTTCAGCATGGCTAATTCCAGCACGACTGGGAACAAAGATCATTCCCATGTCAGTGAAGCGTCCTATTTCTTGAGCATCGTGTCCTGCACGACTCGGCAGATGGCAATAGCTCAAGCCCAATTCTTCACAAACTTGAACAATGGTATCTATGATTTTGGGCGCTGATAGCGTCGGCAGCACATGCAACACTTGGTGCATGACAATTTCGGTTTGGGTAGCAGTTGCGATCGCATTAAACTCCTGCTCCATCTGGCGAATCAAATCCTCCAAATGCTCTTGGGAAAGGTCGCGCAGGTCAATTTTTAGATCGACTTGTCCAGGTACAATGTTCACTGCATTGGGTGACACATTAAAATAACCTACGGTTGCAACTTGTTCCCCTGGCGTTTCAACACCCAATTTATTGACAGCCAACACCACTTGAGAGGCAGCAACGAGCGCATCTTTTCGCATATTCATTGGCGTGGTTCCCGCGTGGTTGGGTCGCCCTGTTACAGTTACAGCGAAACGATACTGTCCGACAATGCCTTTGACAACACCAATCTGAGCCTCTGTAGTTTCTAAGACACCCCCTTGCTCAACGTGCAACTCGACAAAGGCAGCAATCTCAGTGCGATCGCGTTTGGCAGTTGCAATCTTTGACCAATCGCCACCAATCTTTTCCAGACAAGTCTGAATCGGCGTACCATCATTGCGACGGTAGTATCCTGGGTCATTGACAACCTCACCCGCCATCGCTTTACAGCCAAGTACAGTACACTCTTCATCAGTGAAAACGATAACCTCAATTGGGTGATCTAGTCGCAGGTGATTGTCATGCAACACCCGCACCACCTCAATCCCTGCCAATACTCCCAAACAGCCATCATAGCGCCCTGCCACTGGAACGGTATCAATATGTGAGCCAGTTGCCAGTGCCGCCCTACCTTCGCGCCGTCCGGCATACTTGCCGATAATATTACCAGCGGCATCCGTGCGAACCGTCATGCCTGCTTCAATCATCCAGGACTGAACAAGCTGACGAGCGAGTAAATCTTCAGTGGTGAAGGCAACTCGACTCACACCCCCATGGGGTAATTTGCCAATTTCTGCGAGTTGGGCAAGGCTACGGTTAAGGCGATCGCCATTTATACTCAGTAAGGGAAGCACTTCCATAGATGAACTCCTGATATTTCTATTTATCATCTGGCTGGATCGAGAAGCTGGCATTGTGTTCGGATGTTACTCACTCTACTAATTCCAGCAGACGGAACTTAGCAATTTGGGCAATCTCGGTGAGGGCAAGTTCCATTTCAACATCTACTGGATTTTTCAATCTGCACTCAAACGCTTCTATAAGCGTTGCTTTCGTGTGGTTCTTCACAGCAATGATGAACGGAAAGCCAAACTTGTCTTTGTAGGCTTGATTGAGCAATAGAACGCGATCGTATTCTTCAGGCGTTAACTGATTCAATCCAATACCCGCCTGCTCTTTCACCGAAGCTTCTGCCATTTTTGCCTTACTCCCTAAATCCGGATGGGCACGAATTAACGCTAGTTGCTCCGATTGACTCATCCCTTGCACCACCTCCACCATCTTTTGATGCAGAGTATTGACATCAAAGAAAGGGCGTTGAGTCCAGGCTTGTTGTGCGATCGAAGGCGTATGCTCAAACACTGCTCCTAATGCTTCAACAAAAGCCTCTTCATTCATCTGGTTGAGTTCAGTAATCGTGTAGGACATTCATTAATAAAGGAATAGTTCTAGCAGTCGCCAAGGCAATTAGGACAAAGTCAATTACTGAAACATGACCAGTTAATCTTTTTCCTTAATGCGAGCTAAGCAGGCATTTAGACCAACCGCAAACTCATAGCGGCTTAAGCTTCGATTACCACGATACGTTTGGTCAGGGTAGCCAGCAATACAACCATACTGTTCGACAAGAGATAGTAGTGCCTGGTACGCCCAATCACTCGGTTGCACATCTGCAAGTTGAGAAACAGAGGTCACTTGTCCCATGACTGGTTCAACAACTAGAGAGGACTCATCTGGTTGTGAGATAGGCTCATAGCGAGTTTCAAATGAATCGACCACACGCAGACCTCTCTCCAAACCTCTCTCCTGCAAGGAGAGAGGCTTTGATTTCTCCCCTTCCCTACGAGGGAAGGGGCTGGGGGTTAGGTTCTCATATTCGGATCTAATTACCTGAAAACTGCTGTCAACGCCTGTTTCTGGCTCTAAGGAAGTTTCTGAATCCTGGACAACCTCGATATGAATTGGCGATCGCTCTTTAGTAACCGTATCTAATTCCTCTATCTGTGCGGGTTCGGCTGTTGCACGTTGGGTAATCCCAAGACCCCCGATAATTAAGACGGCTAACAAAGGTTTCCACAGGTTAAATTGCACCACAAATTTCCTCACACTTAATCGACAAAAAGAACGGGATGAAAAGTTATCGATCACGCCTATCTCATAAGGCGCAATCGGAAGAAATCAACTGCCGCGATAGGTACTGTACGACCACGGTGAAGCGAGTAGCGGTACATGGTAGTGAGCAGTGGGATCGGCAATACCAAACTGAATGGGAACGCGATCGAGAAATGGCGGATTGGGGAGATTGGGCATCTTCTGAGCAAAATACTCACCCACGACAAACACCAGTTCGTAAACCCCCACATTAAATTCATCATTGATGAGTAAGGGTGCATCGGTACGCCCATCGGCATTAGTTGTAGTGGTTTTTAGCAAGGTTTTCTGACCGGATTTGGAATCCACAGACCACAGTTCAATTGCCAAATTAGCTGCCGGACAACCGTGAACTGTATCAAGGACATGAGTTGTGAGTTTGCCCATATTTTGAGTTCTCCAGTTAGCTTGGCTCAGCCTTTATCAATGCAAGGGTCCTGCAAGAATCGTTTTCGAGATGGCAGCAATAATGTCGCTTCCATCTTCATCTTTCAGTGCGCTATACCATTGCTGGGTCTTTTCGGGGTCTTTGCCGTGAGTCATATCCGATCGCTTCCGTGCGCCGAGAATCACTTGAGCGGTTCGCTCCTTACGCGCTGCTTCGTAACGCTTGAGCGCATCTTCAACGCTGAGATTCGTAGTTAGCAGACAGTTAGCCAAGACCAATGCATCTTCCATCGCCTGACAACCACCTTGTCCTAAATCTGGCGCGGTGCTGTGTCCGGCATCTCCTAACAGAGCAACTCGACCCTGAGCCAATTTCTCCAAGGGTTCAATGTCGTGAATTTCCACACGATTAGTTTTTAACGGATCGAGGCGCTGGATTAGAGTTTGGACGGGTTCAGCCCAACCTTTGAAGAATCCAGCGAGTTCTTCCCGACGCTGTTCGGGTTCACTGACAGTGCCTTTGGGTAGGGGAACATCAAAAAAGAAATAAAAGCGATCGCCTCCTACTGGCATCATTGAGGCACGCTTGTGTTCGCCGACATAAATCACCCAGCTATCTTTTGGAGCGAGATCGTCGCTGATGGGAACTAGACCATTCCAGTTGACATAGCCAACATAGCGGCGTTCGGAAGCATATCCCAGCAGATAACGACGCACCGTTGAGTGAGTGCCATCTGCCCCAATTAGAACATCACCTGTTGCTTTGTGTCCGTCTTCAAAAATCGCTGTGACGCTATTTGCATCTTGTTCCACGGCCACACATTTTGAGTTGAGTTGAACATTCTCTGTCCCAAATGCATCCAGCAACATTTGCTGCAAATCAGTTCGAGAAACCGGATACGGGCGCTGCCCTACCTGCTCAACTAAAGGTGAAAGACTAAAATCAGTCAGTTTTTCCCCAGTATTGCTGTAGTACGCAATACGCTCCATTTTGCCACCAATACTGGCAATTTCCTTACCCAAGCCCAGCCTGTTGAGAACCTTCACCCCATTTGACCAAAGAGAAATTCCGGCTCCTGCGGGGCGTAATTCACTAACCTTGTCGTAAATTTCCACCTCGTAGCCAGCCTGACGCAACGCAATGCCAGTCGCTAAACCGCCCATTCCGGCACCGATAATCACGACTTTTAGGTTGTCCATGGGTGTTTCTTCCTCCTTAGTTATTGATGAAACCCTGACAATTACTTGAACTAGAATTTCAATGCCAGTAAACTGTATAAATTGGTACAGAAATTAATTCAACGGCTTATTCTTTTATTACTGAATTAATTCCTGACCGAGCGATCGCAGAAACGGTAGTAGAGAAAAATGCGATCGCTAAGCGTTTCTACTGAATCGAAACGTAACTCGCTACACGATTACGAAGTAATGACCAATGAAATTTCAACATCACAACTCGGCTAAAAAATCCCACTGGCAAACCTACAAAGCTTTAGAACTCATTCCTGACTCAACACCAAATCCTCAAGCTAACAAACGAAGCTTTGCATTTGGACTCAATCATCTCTGGCGAGTCGTTCTCATCACACTCACGGAAGAGATGCTTGAGGAACAACAAGTCGAGCATTTAGAACGGTGTTGGGCGCTGAATGCTGATGAACTGGTTACAACCTCGACCGCGAACAGTTGGCGTAGACTCTGGTGGGATGTCCTGACACAATAACGTCACAAGCCATTTATTGAAACTCGGTGCAGCGCGGCGGAAATAACTATCCAGTTGGACATTGGCTAAAAGGTTTACTATAAAAGCGATATTACTTCTGCCTCCTGCCTCCTGCCTCCTGCCTTCTTGCACTCAGCTATCGAGTTCCGATTCAGCGGATTGCTCAACGATAGGACTATCCATCTGCTTAGGCAGGAACGCATTTAAAAGAATCGCCGTTAGTCCACCCGTAGAGATGCCGGACGAGAAGATGTTCTTGATGAGTGCTGGTTTATCATTCAGAATTTCAGGGACGTAAACAACGCCTAAGCCCAAAGCGAGGGAAGCCGCTACGATAATCAAGGCGCGACGATCGATTTCTGTTGACGCAATAATATTGATTCCGGCGACGGCAATGGAACCGAACATGATGATGGTTGCACCACCAAGTACGGGTTGAGGAAGGGCTTGAAAAATTCCGCCCACGATGGGTAGTAAACCTAAAACGGCAAAGATACCCGCCACGTAGAAGCCAACATAGCGGCTTCCCACTCCAGTCATTTGAATCACGCCGTTGTTCTGGCTGAATGTTGTGTTGGGAAAGGTGTTGAACACGGCAGCGAGGAGCGAGTTTATCCCATCCCCCAATACACCTCCTTTGATGCGACGGAAGTAGAGGCTTCCTTTAATCGGTTGTTTTGAGACAGCAGAAGTTGCTGTTAAGTCACCAATCGTTTCAATGGCGGTAATGAGGTAAAGCAAGATAAAGGGAACAAACGCGGCGAAGTCAAACCTCATCCCATAACGAAATGGAATAGGCAGACTAAATAAGGGCAGCCGACCCAAAACACTGAAGTCTACAAGTCCCAAAAATATTGAGATGATATAGCCGACAAATAAACCAATTGCGATCGCGCCCATTCTCAAGTATCGATTTCCCAAGACGTTGAGCAGGATGATGATCGCAAGAACTAATCCTCCCAACGCTAGGTTTTGACTACTCCCAAACGTCCCATTCTGCTGAGCAACAACGCCTCCTGCCATGCTGATAATTCCGGTTTTAATCAAGCTCAAACCAATAACCATTACCACCGTGCCGGATACAACTGGGGTGATGATTTTTTGTGCAAGGTGAAGGAAGCGACTCAGAATGATTTCAATAAACGAACCAAAGAAACATACACCAAAAATTAGGGCTAAGGCTTCTTGGGGAGAACTTCCAGCTTGTACTGCCGCTGTTCCAATTCCGATGATCGGCCCTAAAAAGGAAAAGCTGGTTCCTTGCAGACTCAGCAACCCAGAGCCAACCACACCAATTCGTTTGCACTGAATGAATGTGGAGACACCTGAAATGAACAACGACATACTGACGATGTAGCTGGTTTGTGCCGGATCTAACCCCAGCGCATTGCAGATGATTAACGGTGGAGTGATGATGCCAACGAACGCTGCAAGGACGTGCTGAAGTGCGACAAAAAAGGCTTCAACTACTGGTGGTCTATCATCTAAGCCATAAATGAGTTCAACATAGACTTTTGCTTTGTTCGGATCTGGAGCTTCGTCTACAGCTAATTCATGATTGGACTGCGCCATATCTCCTCCTTTGAAGGTGCAAGTTTCTAACTTTCGGAATCACAAACTTGTTGCTCAGTGACCTGGATTGTGTTCTACAATCCATTAGTTATGTATGCTGTATACAGGCTGATGTTGTATGCTGTATACAATGAACGCTGAGATTGAAAAATAAAGTATTTGAGGATACAAATTGCCAAATTGATCAACATCTTGCGATCGCTCTTTAGTTGTACCAACCGCATCTGGCAAAGTGGCAGTTCTGTTTACGCAAATGCCCTTTGGGCCGTGCCTAAGGCAATCGTGCTTTAAGACTCGTTTAGAGCGATCGAAATAACCTTGATCTTCGTAACACGATGCATGGGTTTACTGGGTTTCTCAGTCGTTATCAGTTCCTCAGCATTCACCGACATCATTTTGCCCACGGGCTGCTGCAATCAACACACCTGTATCAATGAAAGTACGCTTCATGGAATGTTCTAGCCGTTTTCGCCTCAACGTTCAGCTACTTCCCGATTGACTTCTTCCCAACCTAGAAGGGGTTCACCCGTAGCAACAATTTGCTGACGAATTCGAGAGAGTTTCCTACCTAAGGGTGTTTGCCCTACTTCTACTGTGTTAGCTGAGAGCAAACGCTCGTATTCAGCGATGGAAAGCATAACCACCTGAGGCTTCCCCTCAGATTCGATAATGAGAGGCTGCTGCTGTTCAACAACCTGCTGGATCAATTCACTAATGTGGTTACCGACTTCTGTTGCGTCAATTGCTCGTGACATTGCTAACTTCCTGATTGCTCTGTTCTCAAGGTTAACTTGTTGGAATGGCAGGACAGCACTTCTTGCTTTACAAAGGCGATCGCTCTTTAGTCGTACCAACCGCATATTCAATGCTTGAGGTTGATTGTGTTTTTGACGGCGAAACCGAGTTCCCGCCTAGTCCCTACGAACCCAAACATGAGAGGGAGGAATAACTTGTGAAAAGATGGATTGTCTTCAAAACTGAATCCGCTTCATCGAAGGAGTGGAAGGAACGCAAGTTGCAACCTGCTGGACACTTAACCCGGATGCTGGCTGAATATTTGGATTGTTCTGACAAGGTATTGCCAGAACCAGGCTATCGTCCGCGTGAGTTTGCCCGCTTTGAAGAGTCCGTCGATCCAAACTTTCCAGATGCTAGTACTCATGTTCGTTGGTCTGACTGGGAAGTGAGTCGGGTTGAGCGGTTCAAGTCCGTTGATTCGGCTGAGTATGATGAGATCGTTGTGTGCTATTGCCGCTACTCACCGATTGAACCGGAGTGGAAGGAGTTACCCAAGATTGGTGTTTTGCAAGAGGGTAACTTTAATCCAATCACTTGATGAGCAGGACGCTGCCTGGAATAAACCAGAACGAAGAGATTAGGAATAATATGATAAATAAATGCATTAGATTAGCAACAAACAAATTTCTATGATTAACGATATTCCATCAGATATTTGGTTTTGGAAAGCTCAGCACAAATTTGTGTGGGATAGTGACACTTTTCTTGATTATATTGAGCTGATGAAAGAAGTTATGAATAGATTGATTAAAGAATATTCTTCTACTCCTAAAAACGCTGAGATATGGGTTTCGCCAGAAATAGGATTTTTATACTGTAACGCTCCTCAAAATACCACTCAATTACATTTTTTTTTAATTTACATTGACAAAGTTAAGATAAGAGAGCTAAATACTACACTTTTCAGTGAATTTAAACGTCGTTATAGGGTTCACAGAGATCTATTCTCAGAAGAACTAGCCAGAGAACTTAGAGAAATACATGGAGATAAGGCTGAGATTATTATCACGAGATTAAGAAAACGAAAACAACTAAACAAGCATTTTAAGAGCCTAGCCAATAAATCATTAAACCATCGACGAGAAATAAGCCCCCAACTTCGATATCAGGTATTATTACGAGATAAATCTACTTGTCAAATGTGTAGACGAAGCGCTCCATCTGTTGAGGTAGAAGTTGACCACAAGATTCCAGTCGCATGGGAAAAAGATTGGAAAGCTAGTAGCAATATTGATGATTATCAAGTGTTATGTAGAGAATGTAATGTAGGTAAGGGCGATATGTCTTGGCTATGGAGCCTGTTACAACCGCTCAAATAATCATAGTTTTTAAGGCTATAGTGTGTAGTGGTTGGTGCGGAAGAATGTAAAGCTACCGCTGATTGCGATCGCACCACTAACCCTATCATCCTCTACTCAACAGAGACACAATGTACTGATTGAGACTCACATTTTCTCCGTCTGCCTTCTCAGCTAAACGACGATGCAAAGATTTAGGCATCCGCAGGAGTAGCTTACCGTTGTAGGTATCATCAGTACTGGGTAAAGGAATCTCATCTCCAGCTTCGTAAGCAGTTTCAATCCACAACTCCCGCGCCTCATTAATGTTTGCGATCGCTTCATCCAGCGTTTCACCTTGAGTTAGACATCCAGGCAAGTCTTTAATCTGAACCACATATCCCCCCTCTGGATCGAGGTAAAGTGTTACTGGATACTGAAGATTCAAATAATATTCCAGTAGCTGCTTCTCAATCTGCTTGTTCTTCTGATTCAGTGTCGTCATCGCTCCATTCTTCCAAGTTCAATAGTTCAACAATTTGCTGGACATAAATTCCCTTAACGAGAAGCGGTAAGCGAAGCCATGCCGTAGGCTTATCGCACATAAACTGCAAGCATGAGGATACTGAAGTAGAGAGCGATCGCAACCTAGAAGCCACTGCTCACGCAATTCGAGAACACTTGATTGCCAGTAAAGAACGAGTCATTCGAGGGATTGGACAACTGGATCAAAAAGCTAGCATCATTATCAAGTTGAGGGATTTATGTTGTAATTGTTATTGATGTGTAATTTCGCGAAACTCCTTCAAAAATTGGCGAAATAGTGGATGATTCCACGAGTCATACCGATAGTTATCAATTGTTTCCAAGGGTCTTAACTCCATCATTGTTGCGGCTAAAAAAGCACCATCAAAATTCCCAAGTTCATCAGGTCTTATATCGCGTTCAACCACCTCAATTCCCAAAGATTGGGCAATATCAAGCACTGTGTCGCGGGTAATACCGGGGAAAATATTTGGAGTCAGCGCTGGCGTAATTACAGTGTCTTTTTGAAGGAGAAAAAGATTAGCGGCAGTTGCTTCGGTGATTCGACCTTCTTGGTCAAGCAGAATTGCATCATCGAATCCACTCAGTTGGGCTGCACGACGGCTTAAGTAACTGTTGACATAGGTTCCACATATCTTCCAAGTAATTGGAATCGCATGACCTGAAACGCGCTCAAAGCTTGAAATGTGGCTTTTAATCGGTTTGTCTACATCCCGTGCGATGGTAACCCCCAAAATTGTCACATCCACGGGCATTGTTTCACTAAAGTTTAGGTAAGCTCCAGCACGGTAAACAATGGGTCTGATGTAGTAATTAGTTTGAGGTAGTTGATCCAGGAGTGACTTAATCCCTAATGTTAGGTCTTCATTCGACCAGGAGAAGGCAAGCCCCATCTGCGTAGCCGCGTGACGAAGGCGGGTTAGATGCGCTTCTAGACGATGAATGTAATAGCGATCGCCATTCCAGTAAGCCATGATGCCATCAAAGACACCGATGCCAAGGTGCAGTGAATGGCTAGCAATGGAAGGTGCAGCTTGTTCGCGTTGAACCAGCTTGCCGTTATGCCAAACAATTGGCGTAGGTTCAAAAAACATTCAGCAAATAATAGGCTAGTTTTGGATCAGTAGGACTTAGACAAAATATGAACGGCAGATAGCTTAGAAAGACACAAATCAAAGTCAATAGAGGACAACCAAAAACCAACAACTAACTAACAACCTCTACCTTTTGCCAAGCCAATTTTGCCGCACCCACCATCCCAGCTTGATTACCCAACTCAGCCGTGAGTAGTTGTAAACCAGCACGGGAACTGTAAAGAACTCGTCGCTCAATTTCTGCTAATGCCGCCGGGAAGAAAAATTCGGCACTCGCACTCACTCCACCACCAATGACAATGGCTTCTGGCGTTAGGACATAGATGAGACTCGCCAAACCAGCACCGAGATTGCGCCCGTAACTTTCCCAAAATTCGAGAGCAAATTTGTTGCCTTCTCTTGCCATGACACCGAGTACATTCGGTTCTTTGCCAGTACAACGGCGAATTGCTTGAACGGAGGCGTATTGCTCTAGAGAACCCTGATTGCCGCTATTACACATTGGTCCATCTGGGTTCAAGGTAATTAACCCCAACTCACCAGCCGCACCCTGATGACCTGTGAAGAGTTTCCCATCTAAAATAATTGCGCCTCCAACACCCGTGCCTAAAGTCAGCAAAATTAGATTGCGAAATTGACGACCCGCACCTAGCCAAGCCTCTCCTAAGCCTGCACAATTGGCATCATTAGCAAGAACAGTCGGGTAACCCGTCTTTGCTTCTAACCAATCCGCAAGGGGGACATCCTGCCAATTTGCCAAGTTGATAGCAACTCTAGCAATCCGACCCTCGGCATCAGCCGGCCCAGGAGTGCCAACACCAATAGCGGCTACCTGATGACTAGCCTCTTCAGAATTTAATGAATTGATTGCCTCCACCAGTGCCTCGACAACAGCCGTAGGCGTTGCTGGTTGGGGTGTTGGTACGCTCAAAGACTGGCAGCAAGTTCCATCCTGACGAAATCGCCCCAGTTTAATTGCTGTTCCCCCTAAATCAATGCCAATTACTTCCGGCTCCATCACACCCGCCAACCCAAAACTGCTTGCTAAATTGCTACAGCATCTTAGCGCCACTTCTGCAAGAAGTCTAATTTTCCCGCCGCCATCGGGGATTGATAAACTCGCTCAAGCCCTCTCCGACGAGAGATAATCCCACTACCATTAATGTCATGGCTAAACCAGGGAAAAGCGCTGTCCACCAAATACCTGTCGGTAAAGCATCGAGTGCTTGACGTAAGTCATGTCCCCATTCGGGTGTCTGTTCTGGTAATCCCAAGCCTAAGAATCCCAAACCGCCTAAGAGCAAAATCGCGTCAGCCGCATTGAGGGTAAAGATTACTGGCACACTCTGAATCACATTGAGAAATAGGTAGCGAGACAAAACTGTTTTCGTCGAAGCGCCCATCGCTTGTGCTGCTTCGATGAATAGTTCGTTTTTGACGCTAGTTGTGTGGTTACGGACTACTCGAAAGTACTGGGGAATGTAGGAAATACTAAGTGCGATCGCGGCATTCAAAACCCCTCGTCCTACCACAAATGCTAGCGTGACCGATAGCAAAAACCCAGGCAGGGTGTAGATAGTATCCATCAAAAACAGCAACGCCCTATCCAGGTTGCCACCCAGATAACCACTCACCAAGCCCAAAGGAACGCCAATAATTAGACTCAGGGTTGTGGCAAGAATTACCACTTGCAATGCCGCTTGAGAACCAAACAAGGTACGGGAAAAGACATCATACCCCTGGCGATTGGTGCCGAACCAGTACTTCCCTCCAGGCGGTTCATGAATCGGGTTAATTAGAGATGCTGTCGGGTCTTGCAGCCATCCCCAAGCCTGAAACGTGGAAGCGAGAAGTGCAACTGCTATGAAGGAAACTGTAATCACAATTCCCACGAGCATCAACTGCATCGAGAGACTGCGACGTTCAGAAAGGCGTAAAGACTTGGGTAATCGGAGTCTGGTTAAGGTCATTAGTGTCTGCCGTAGTCACTTGCTATCGGCAAATAATAACAGGACGCATCACTACTGTGTGCGCCCTCTGATTGCTACCCCAGATTAAAAGCATCTGGATTAGCTTAATTTTCTCGTGTCAGCCAAGCTTACCTAGCGCCTGAAACACCTGCTGGTAAGTAGCGCTCAATCACCTTGCGGAATTCGCTCTTTTGCTTAACGCCTTGAAGTTGCGCCACTAATTCTTTGTCCTTAAAGAACTGCACAGTGGGTGTCCCTGTAACCTGGGCATTCTCAGCAATATCCCGGTCTTTATCAATGTCAATTTCGATAAAGTGTATCTTGCCATCAAACTCATCCACCACTTTGTTGAGAATCGGCTTGAGGGTGTGGCAAGGTCCACAGTTGGGTGAGACATACTTTACCATCAGAAGGCGATCGCTTTCATGGAACAACTTCCGCAGTGCGTATCCCCCTTCATGGCGAGTGTTGTTGATATAAAATACCTCTTCCGGTGTTGCTGCTGTCTTCTCTTCAATGACCTCAGTTGTCGGTGGCGTTTCTGAGGAGTGTATCTGAGGAAGATGATACTCCTGAATCAAACCATGCACTGAAAGCCAGCGCTCTGCCAACATTGCTGCCATACAGCCAGTACCAGCAGCAGTAATTGCCTGACGATATTCATGGTCTTGAACATCTCCAGCCGCGTAGACACCTTCCACACTAGTTTCTACTGACCCAGGCTTCGTCACAATGTAACCAACCTCATCCAGTTCTAGCTGTCCCTCAAACAAAGAGGTATTGGGTTTGTGACCGATCGCGTAAAATAGCCCTTTAACATGAAGGTCACGCTCCTCACCTGTCTTCGTATCGCGGAGTTTCACGCCCGTCATCCGACCATTCTCACCGAACACATCCACTGGCTCAGTGTTCCAATGAAGCGTAATTCTAGGGTTATTCAAAACCCGGTCTTGCATCGCTTTACTTGCCCGCATCTTATCAGTACGCACCAGCATATGCACATGGTCACCATACTTCGTCAAGTAAACCGCTTCCTCAGCCGCCGAGTCACCACCCCCAACTACAGCCAGTTCAGCACCGTGGAAAATCGGTGTCGCCCCATCACAAATCGCACAAGCTGAGATACCGTGACTCCAGAACTCACCTTCACAGGGTAGCCCTAACCGTTTCGCCGTAGCACCTGTCGCAATCACAATACTGTTGGTTCTAACTTCCCGTTCCTCAGAGCGGACAACAAACGGACGCTGGCTCAAATCAACAAAGGTAACATCCTCTGTGTACAGTTCTGCTCCCCAACGCTCTGCCTGCGCTTTCATCCGATCCATTAGCTGCGGTCCAGTAATCCCCTCTGGGAAGCCTGGAAAGTTCTCCACCTCCGTCGTGGTCATCAACTGCCCGCCAGGTAGTCCGCCAGCTTGAAAGCCTTCAAACACAAGCGGCTTCAGATTTGCCCGTGCCCCATAGATAGCAGCAGTGTATCCAGCAGGCCCAGAGCCAATGATTACGAGATTCTCTACAGTTGGGTTGGACATAAGCTAAATGAACTCATAACGACTACGCATAGAAACCAGTATAGCGGTTTTTGAGCAGATAATATAGCCTCTTCTCTGTTAATGTAGTCTGCCAGCCTGGTCTAGCCTTACCAGTACTGCCACAACCCACGTTTATGTGTTCCTCTCCAGACTTTAGTCTCAGACTGGCTGACCGATGGAGGCAAAGTAACTTTTACTTGTCAGTTTACTTTTAATTGCAGAAGGGGAATACTTGTATCTAGCTAGATACCCTTCCAGCTCGACTCTCACGAATACCAAAAAAGTTTCTGCATTTGGAGATAGCACTCATGGATGAAAAATCGGCTGAAATAATCGAAAAAATTCGTCAACAATTTGACTTTGGTCCTTACCCAAGAATCGAAATAGACAAATCTCCTAAAGAAGATAAAAATAAACTTTATTTTCACGATATAGTAACATCTTACTATTTGAGAAATCATCAAGTTATTGATACCAAAGATAAACTGATTCTTGATGCTGGATGTGGCACAGGATATAAATCCTTAGTCCTAGCTGAAGCTAATCCTGGTGCAAAAATTATTGGTATTGACCTTTCAGAACAGTCTTTAGAGCTAGCCCGCAAGCGCTTTCAGCATCATGGTATTGAAAACGGAGAATTCCAACAACTCTCTATAGATGAATTACCCAATCTTGGTTTAGAGTTTGACTACATCAATTGTGATGATGTTCTTTACCTAGTTCCTGAACCAGTTGTTGCTCTAGAGGCAATGAAGTCGGTTCTTAAGCCACAGGGAATTATTCGCAGCAATCTACACAGTTCACTTCAACGAGCTGCCTTTTTTCGCGCTCAAGAATTATTCCGGCTAATGGGATTGATGGATAGCAATCCCGAAGATGTAGAGATAGAAATTACGCTAGAAACACTGAAGGCTTTGAAGGACGATATTGACCTTAAAATCAAAGTTTGGAGTCCTGGTTGTGAGGGAGAAAAGGGAAAACAGACAGTTTTGTCAAACTATTTAATCCAAAATGATAAGGGATACAATATTTCTGAGGTATTTTCTGCTTTGAGAGCAGCAGATCTAGAATTCATTAGCATGGTGAACTGGCGGCAATGGAATTTAATGAATTTATTCAAAGAGCCAGACAATTTACCTGTGTTTCTGTCAATGAGCCTGCCAGACATTTCCGTAGAACAGCAACTGCGTTTATTCGAGCTTTTACATCCCATCCACCGACTGCTGGACTTCTGGTGTGGGCATCCCAATCAAGCGCAACCTCATGCACCTATTGCCGAGTGGACAACTTCTGACTGGCAAGGAGCAAAGGCGCATTTGCATCCTCAGTTGAGAACGCCAGCCGTGAAAGAAGAAGTAGTCAGGTGTACCACCCAACTCAACCCGTTTGAAATCAGTAAGTATCTTCCGGTTACTGGAAAGCAATTCCTAGTAGACAGTACCATTGCGGCTTGCCTTTTACCTCTGATGGAATCCGCTCAGTCAATACAGGCGCTGGTGGAGCGCTGGCAGAAGTTGCGTCCTGTGCATCCTGTTACCCTAAAGCCAACGGCTGAGATAGAGGCTTTTGAAATCGTGATACAAGCACTGACTGGGCTGGAGGCAAATGGATATGTGCTTCTGGAGCGTTAACCCTGAGTGACTTCCGGCACTCCGGAAGAATTTTTTAATGGGGTGATAGGAAAGGGAGTACAACTGGGTAAGTTACACCCAGGAGTAAGAAGTTAAGCATCCCGCACCTCAAGGAGAAATCTCTTTATGAAGCTCGATTTACAAGCAAAGTTCCTGCAACACCTCAACAAGAAAAAGCAGGATGAAGGTTTTACACTAATTGAACTGCTCGTTGTTATCATCATCATTGGTATTTTGGCAGCTATTGCTCTCCCTTCCTTCCTGAACCAAGCGAACAAGGCAAAGCAGTCTGAAGCAAAAACCTATGTAGGTTCAATGAATAGAGCTCAGCAAGCTTTCTTCCTAGAAAACAATTACATGACTGAATTCGATGGTGGTAAAGGCTTCGCTGCATTAGGTCTTGGCGTTGCCACTCAGACCACTAATTATACTTACAACATTGACGGTGGTGCTACTGAGGCACCACCTACGGTTACAGTTGGTGATCCGTCTGCTCAGGTAACAAACCAGGCACAACCAAGAGCAGCATCAATCAAAGCTTACATTGGGGGTGTAGCCCTAGGTGAGATAGCAGATACAAGTGAGGCAACTACGCTAGCTGTATTGTGCGAAGCTAAGATTGCTAGTGGAATTCAGGGTGGTGTAGATGGGTCGCAACCCGCCACGTTTGATGCTGCTGGAGGTCCACCAACGTGCCCAGATCCCGACTATAAACCAGTAGGCGGCAAATAAGCCAACTGATAACTATTGGGAGTAGGTGGGTAGAGTGATCTACCCACTACTTTTAATAACCTTCTCCTAAGACGAATGGCACTAACTCAAAAGAAAATTGCAATAGTTCTATCTTTAAAACAGGACTCCTTGCTTCAAGGTTTACTAAATTCAGTTTGATTCTTTACCACGTAAACAGATAAAAACTAGGTTGTGAAGTCACCGGAAAAAATAAATCTTACAACGGCTGAATCTGCTTTGCGAAATTTGGTTAACTGGCAGCAGCAAGCCCATCAACATCTGGTTTTGGGAGACTACAGTAAGGCGGAAAATCTGTATGAGGAAGCAATTACAGCCGAACCTGAGGTCAGGTCTCACTACTGGAATTTAGGCTTGATGCTGCTGCTGCAAGGGCAAGAATTAGAAGCTCAGACAACCTGGCTGTTGGCTATGGCGGAGGGTGAGCCGGAACAGGTTGACCTTTGGACAGCAGAACTCATACAGGTTCTGCAAAAAGAAGCGACTAGGCAGGAAGAGCTAGGAAGTTATTCAGTCGCTTGGGCACTCCGACAGCACATAAGAGAAATTAGCCCAACGGAGGCTAACAATTTGCTGCATTTGCTTGAGCTAGCGTTTAAGCAAGAAATTTTCTCTGAGGAGCAGTTAGTTTCTCTAGGTGTTATAGAACTTCTTAAATTGGAGGAATCACTTAGTCTTGATTCTGATTTACTACTAAAGGTATTACAAAATGTCTTGGATAACGCTTTTGTAGCTCCATCATCTCTGGAATTGGTTGAAGTTTGTTTACCTCATGTCCAAGATGTTAGAGGCTTTTTAGTTGTTGTGTTACCCGCATCACTTAAAATTGCTTACTCTGTAGGACATCCGGGGTTAGCAGCACGCTTCCTTGAATTGTATTTAAGTTTAGATCCAGATAATGTTGAAGTTCTACGGCATTTAGCCTGTTTTTATCAAAACGCGAAGGATTATTCCAAAGGAATAGACACAGCAAAACTATGCCATTCTCTATCAAAAACATTACCAGATCAAATTTTTAGCAGTTATCTAGTGCTACGTGGGTTCATGAGCGCTGGTGGATATTGGCAAGAAGCTGATGAAGTCTCGCAGCATCAAGAGTCTCTGATTTTGTCATTAATCAAAGAACAACCACTACTGTCAGAGCAAGCAACAGTCCAACGGTTATTTACTAGCGCTTATTTTCTACCCTACTTACGAGACGAGCCAGAACATAACAGATATATCTATAATCAACTTGCTCAACTTTGCCAATTCAATATTCAAAGTTATGCAAAAGAGCAGGCAGAGAGATACACTCAGAGAGTAGTAAAGAATCAAACGAAATTACTTAAGATTGGATATATTTCTCATTGTTTGAGAAACCATTCTGTAGGTTGGTTAGCTCGTTGGATTTTCAAATATCATGATCGTGAGCGTTTTCATGTTTATTCTTATCTGGTTAACTACAGTCAACGCAATGACGAATTACAAGCGTGGTATGTTAACCAAGGAGATCAGGTTTACAAAGCAGGTAGCAATGGCTTAGAGATTGCTGAAAAAATTCATAAAGATGAAATTGATATATTAATTGATCTTGATAGCATTACTTTAGATACTACCTGTCAGATCACGTCGTTGAAACCAGCACCTATTCAAGCGACTTGGCTAGGCTGGGATGCGTCGGGAGTACCGGCAGTAGATTACTTCATTGCTGACCCTTATGTTTTACCGGAGTCAGCCCAAGATTACTATACAGAAAAAATCTGGAGACTTCCTCAGACTTATATAGCTGTTGACGGTTTTGAGGTAGCTGTGCCTACCCTCCGTCGAGATCACTTAGATATTCCTAGTGATGGTGTAGTGTATCTTTGCTCTCAAAGAGGATACAAGCGTCATCCAGATACCGCACGACTACAACTAAAAATCCTTAAGGAAGTGCCAAATAGTTACTTCCTAATTAAAGGTTTAGCGGACAAAGACTCAATTACAAGCTTCTTTAGCCAAATTGCTGAAGAGGAAGGCGTAAATTGCGATCGCCTACGATTTCTGCCACAGGTGACTTCAGAAGCAGTACACCGGGCTAACTTGGGTATTGTTGATGTAGTCTTAGATACCTACCCCTATAACGGCGCTACCACAACTCTAGAAGTTCTCTGGATGGGTATTCCATTAGTAACGCGAGTTGGACAACAATTTGCTGCTCGTAATAGCTACACCATGATGATGAATGCAGGTATCACAGAAGGAATCGCGTGGACTGATGAAGAGTATGTAGAGTGGGGAATTCGCTTAGGCAAAGATTCCGATCTCAGACAGCAGATATCCTGGCGACTACGACAATCCAGGCAAACAGCACCGCTATGGAATGCGAAGCAGTTTACTCGTGATATGGAAGATGCTTACGAGAAAATGTGGTCAAATTATGTTATGAATAATATCTCTTAGTCACTAACTTTTTTCCTGGTACTTATGCTCATTTTCGGTACAAACTTATGTGATTCATTACTCAAAAGCCCATAGGTTTGCTCAATATAGTTTCAATCGTCTTCTAAAGTTTAACTATAAGTAACAATGAAACCTCTCAAACTCCATATTGGTGGTAAGGAGTCTCATCCTGAATGGAAGATTTTAGATGTCGAACCTCGTCCTGAAGTAGATTATGTAGCTAATGCTAATGACTTGAGTCTATTTGAAAGTAATTCTATCGAGTCGATTTACGCTAGTCACGTCTTAGAACACTTCTACTACGGTCTGAATAATCAACTCATAAATACCTTAAAAGAATGGCATCGCGTGCTTAAACCAGGAGGTAAACTTTTAATTAGTGTACCTGATTTGAAAACCTTATGCTGGCTTTATCTAAATCCGAATTTAATGCCTCTTGAACGGCATCACCTAATGCGAATTATATTTGGTGGTCAGACAAATATCTATGATGTTCATAAAGTTGGTTTTGATTTTGAAATCTTAGCACTTTACCTAGAAGAAGCAGGTTTTCAAGAATATGAGCAATTCTCAGAGTTTAAGATTTTTAATGACTGTAGTAGTCTACGGATATTAGACACTTTGATTAGCCTGAATGTTATTGCAAAAAAATCCCTAGAAAACATCTAGCGAAATCTTTTCATGGCTCAGGTTATGATATCTTTCCTATCTCGTCCTAATGTAGGTCAATCAATCGGGCTATCCTTTATCGCCCTCTTATCTATTTTTGCACTTGGGGCGCTACAGATGCCTCAACTGGCTCAAATAAGAGGCGGAGCCAAAAACGCTTCACCAGAAGCTCTTCAAACGGAAGTCAAGGCAGAAAAAGTGCGCCTCAATCTGCTCCAGAAAGTTCCTGCCTTTGGTTTTGATAATTTGCTTGCAGATTGGGCATTTCTAAATTTCATACAGTATTTTGGTGATGATGAAGCTCGCGCAGCGACTGGCTATCGGCTTGGTCCAGATTATTTTGATGTAATCATCGATCGCGACCCCAAATTCTTGCAGGCGTATTTTTTCCTTTCTGGGAGTGGTTCTTTATACGCAGGAATGCCAGAACGCTCTGTAGCGCTGATGGACAAAGGGCTAAAGTCGCTTGCTCCTCAATCACCACCTAAGTCCTACTATGTTTGGCGTTATAAAGCCACAGATGAGTTGTTGTTTTTAGGCGATGCTCAAGCAGCAAGACAATCCTATGAGAAGGCAGCCGAATGGGCAAGTACCTATTCTGATGAAGAAAGTAAGAATATAGTAGCAATTTCTCGCCGAAGCGCTGGGTCTCTTGCCCGTAATCCCCTGAGCAAATCAGCCCAAGTCAATGCTTGGTCAATGGTTTTAAGTAATGCGCTAGACGATCGCACCCGTCAACTTGCGATCAGTCGCATTGAGGCACTCGGTGGCAAAGTCATTGTTACGCCACAGGGAGCGAGGATTCAATTGCCGAAAACCGATTGAGTTCTAAGCTAAACACTTAAGGCTTCATCGCTTTAAGTCTTCCATACTTCTAGCGCCCGTCAGCTTAAATTAGCTGATGCATAATCACCCCTAAACTAAAGCCACCCAAGGAAACGGCAGAGATAATCCCAAAGGCTTGCCATTCCCCGTAATCTGCTGTCTGAAGATCTAACCTGACCAAGGCACCAGCAGCAAGCAAAACCAATATGCGAACAACAACCTCAAGCCAGCTAAGGATGATTACCGCAAAAAAAGCTCCAAAAATCACTGAAAAAAACGCTCTAGTATCCGATTGCAGCCAACCCGTGTAAAAGTTTCTAATTAACGTCAAAGGAGCCGCCAAAGCGAAAGCAATGAGAAAACTATAAATAGCTCCCATTAGCCAGAGCAACCAAGCAGTATTCCCCAACGTTAATGTTGTGCTAGTAAGTTTTCGAGCATCAACATTAGCGAGTCTTTCTGCGTCAGTAGATAGCAACCAGCCAAAGACACCGTAGGTAAAAAGAAGGAGCAAGAGTGAAACCCAAGGCAGTTTTTTCACAAACACCATTGATCTAAGGGAACATGACGTGCTTAACACTTTTCAGAGCTAAAGCCAGTGATTTCTCCTTTCGCTAGCCATCTCACTTAGCGGAACTCAGAAGCAGAAGTAATGCTTTTGAGCGTTTTCTGAACAGTGATCAGATTCACAGCACTTAGCTGATCAAGATCGTCATCCTCAGGCTGCTAACTTTTGCATACTAAATCATGACTGAACTCTAGCCGAGTCATCAATAGGGAACACACAACCAGCCGACAGGTTCTGAGTAGAGACTGTCGGTTTTTTATTCGATTAAGAACGACCTCTCCCGATACTAAGCCGTTTACCCAGCTAGAATTAAATTTTAAGGACTTAATACCCCATTAAGAGCTACTTCAACTAGGAAAAAGTGCCTCCAGCACCTTTGCTGGAGGTTATATTAGGCAAAAAATATACTTAGCCCAAAAATCAAGACATAGCTTGAATGATGTAATCAAAGTAGGGAGCTGCTGCCGAGACATCCTCTTGGCTAAGCAATCCTAGAGAAGCATTTTTTAAGCAACGGATTGATTCAGCCATCCCTGAAACTGGCACACCAAGAGAGTTGTACATTTCTCGCACCCCAATTAGACCGATTTTTTCAATGGGTTCCTTGTCACCGGACAGGACTCCGTAGGTAATCAGTCGCAAGTACCAGCCGTAGTCGCGTAAGCATAGCGCCCGTTGACGCTCCCCGTAAGCATTGCCACCTGGAGCAATAAAGTCAGGACGTTTCTGCCAAAGCTGCTTGCTAGCTTCCTGAACAATCTTTTTTTCATTTTCAGCGAGAGTGGTAGCAATCCGCACCCGTTGTTCACCTGTTTTCAAAAACTCATTGATACTGTTGAGTTCTCCGGAGCTAGGATATCGGAGTTGGTCGTCTGCTTGGAGAATAACTTGGCTAACTACGCTCATCTTATTGGTTTAACTTAGGTAACATTTGTAGTTTAGCGACTCTAGGCTACACAAATAAAGAGAGGAAAATACTGTGTCTACGACTCAACTGCCTGGTAGTGCAGATAAAAAAAACGATGATCCCCGCCTAGACCAATGGCAACAAGGTCAGTTGGTTGAGGTAAGGATTACAGATTTGAATGATACTGGCGAGGGTGTTGGACGTTTGGGCAGTCGAGTAATCTTTGTTCCAGATACGGTCACGGGCGATCGCATTCTAGTTCGGCTGGTACATGTCAAAGCCAACTATGCCAATGGCAAACTTCACCAAATCTTAGAACCATCTCCCCATCGCATTCGACCCAACTGCATCGTCGCAGACAAATGCGGTGGTTGCCAGTGGCAGCACATTGACTACGGGTATCAGCAATCAACGAAACATAATCTAGTCGTTCAAGCCTTAGAACGCATTGGTGGCTTTACTCAACCTCCTGTCGCACCCATCTTGATCAGTGACTCATTCCTTGCCTACCGCAACAAAGTGACCTATCCCTTAAAACGATCCGCAACGGGTCAAGTTCAGGCAGGCTACTACCAAAAAGGAAGTCACCAGCTAATTAATCTAAATCAATGCCCTGTGCAAGATTCGCGCTTAAATCCGCTGTTAGCCGAAGTTAAGCAGGATATTGAGCGAATGGGGTGGTCAGTATATGACGAACGCCGTCATCAAGGACGCATCCGTCACCTGTCGCTGCGGATTGGGCGCCGTACCGGAGAGATGCTGCTGACGTTGATCGCAACTGATTGGAAGCTAGGAGATCTTGATGTTCAAGCGGAAAAGTGGATGACTCGCTACCCCAAACTGGTGGGGGTTTCGGTGAATCGTAACCCAAACCGCACCAATGCGATTTTTGGTGATGAAACTCGCTGTATTACGGGTCAGCCTTATTTGAAAGAAGAGTTTGCTGGTCTTGAGTTCCAACTATCGCCTGAAACCTTCTTCCAGGTCAATACAGAGGCAGCAGAGGCACTATTAAATGCGATCGCACAACAACTAGCGCTTAAGGGGGATGAAGTACTAGTCGATGCTTACTGTGGCATTGGTACCTTTACTCTGCCCCTAGCGCAACGAGTGCAGCAGGCAATTGGTTTAGAAGTACAACCTGCCTCCGTAGAACAAGCCCAAAGCAATGCCCAGCTTAACGGGATCAGCAATGTAATCTTTAAAACTGGAACGGTGGAAACCTTGCTGCCAAAACTGGGGATCACACCCGATATTGTTTTACTTGACCCACCTCGTAAGGGATGCGATCGCCAGGTCATCGAAACCCTTCTTCAAATCTTACCCAGGCGTATCGTTTACATTAGCTGTAAGCCAGCTACTCTGGCACGGGATCTCAAGCTCATCAGCCAGACTGGTAGCTATCAGTTAGATCACATACAACCTGCTGATTTCTTTCCTCAAACACCCCACGTTGAATGTGCAGCCTTCCTAACACGACAAGGCTGAAGCAAGGCAAGGGAAATGTCTATGAGTACATCTCTTAGAGGCTGAAACCGTACTGACATTTCTCTACTTTATCCAGATAAAAAAGTAAGAGTAGAACATCCTTTAAAAACAGAGGAATCCAGATGGGGCGGTTATTTGAAGCCACGATCTGGTGTTTAAGAGAGTGTTTCGTTACAATGGTATGTAAAGGTTCCTCTCTAAACCGATGAGAGAAAACCGATCCTCTCTAGAGGCAAGAAGTTAGCGCACTTCACCCCGATCCGTTGGTAAGCGAGCAATAGCTCCAAGCAATTCAACGGAAAAGGTCAAAGACCAAACTCTAAACTGAGTGTTAAAGTTTCGCGCTAGCCTTGCGGAACTCAACCCCTGTAGAGTCAGCGTCGAAAGCCTGGACACTTACTAAGATTCATATAAACAGCCTGAGCCAGGGAGATCTGGTTTTAGGAAAGATGAGAGAAGAAACATGGCAGCTAGCTGTGTAACGTATCAAGTCCACCACATGAAAGCTAGAGGTTTTTTGAGTGATTGCTATATCTTTGCGTCCGGTTGGACGCGACTGGGGAACGATTAGCTTCGCTTCTACCCTCTATCTTTGCCCCATCCTCGATTTGCTTCTTGAACAGATTCCCCGTAGATGGCAACCGGAACTTCGGCTGGGGTTGCAAGAAGCATTGGTAAATGCGGCAAAGCATGGTAACAATTTAGACCCAAGTAAGACGGTAGTGGTTCACTTTTCAGTCATAAATGACGAATACTGGTGGATAATCTCGGACGAAGGTTCCGGCTTTTCTCCTCCTTGTAGTCATCAGATCGATGATTGTAGTTTGCCGAGTGATGAATCAGAAAATGGCAGAGGCTTATGTCTCCTCCACCAGATTTTTGATCAGGTTCAGTGGAATCGCCAGGGAACAGAACTGAGACTTTGTAAGCAGGTCAACAGTCGTTCCCGTCTACCCTTGGTTCCTTGAGGGGCGCTGATCCCCGTGAGTTGGACAAGGAGGGGCGGAAATTGATCGGTCTAACCATCCTGAGGCTTGGCGAAATCTCGCAAGTGCTTCTTCTGGCTGTTCCTTCAGGAGAAATACTAGGGCAGCGGCAGCTTGTTCGCTAGCGCGTGCTTTTCGATTAGACTTTAATCGGTGCCACTCAGTCGGTGTGATGGCTAGACGCTCCGCCAGCGCTTGAGCTAGCTCAAGGGTACTAAATTCAGTTAGGGGATTAGTCTTAGTGGATTGGGTTGGTTCAGGCATGATGGCAAGCACACTCGCATTTACTCTTACTCTAAGGCATTAGAAGATGCCGCAAAAACCGTCATCCTCATCGTCCCCTGGTTCAGAACCCAACCAGCCGGATACGGGTGCAGACGAGTTTCAGGAAGCTTTGTCAGAGGTAGAGCGCTCTCTTCAAGCACTCAAAGAGCGTTATGCTCAGGTGCAGCGCGATCGCCAACGGCAAGCTGAACTTCAGCAACGTCGAGAGCAAGTCAGGAGAGAATTGCGTCAGTCTAGCAATCGACAAGCGCTGCAAGCTGAATTAAAGCAAATAAAAGAACAACTGGAAACAATAGAACTAAACTTAGAAAGCCAATTATTTTCCTGGGGTAGTCTCAAAGAACCTTTTTGGCAAGCCGTCCGTTTTGGGGGACTGGGTATTGTTATTGGCTGGATACTGAAATCCTGTGCTAGCTAACCTTTCAGAACAGAGGTTAGGAGTTTAGTTGTTGCCTAGCAGAGGTGGACTGAGGGACGAAGTAGAAATTGTTGAATCCGACCCATACTGGTCAATTCTATTTGAACAGGAGTCTACACGAATTCTTAATGCATTAGGTAGTGACAAGGTTATTGCCATCGAACACTTTGGTAGCACAGCGGTTCCAGGTCTGGCAGCAAAGCCTATTATTGATTTGATGGTCGGGGTACATTCCCTAGAAGCCGCACAATCACTTATCCCGTTATTAAAAGCTCTTGAATATGTTTACTGGCGAGATGATCCCCGACCAGGGCGGATGTTTTTCGTTAAAGGAATGCCTCCCTATGGTTTGCGAAGAACGCATCACGTTCACGTCGTTGAGGCATATGGTGAGTTTTGGGAGCGTCTGTTGTTTCATGACTACCTGCGATCACATCCAGAAGAGGCAAAACGCTACGAGGTGCTAAAACGTGATTTGGCAGTGCGTTTTCGTACAGACCGTGAGGGATATACGAAAGGAAAGAGCGCTTACATTCAAATAGTTATGGAGAAAGCACGTCGCAGCCAAAGGTAGTAAATTGGGAGCGGCAAAGCTAAAGGAAGAATGAAGGATGCCATACAGTTCCAGCCCGAACCCAGTGGCATAACCATTAAACTGAAGTTAATATCTATTAGTTCTCCTGGTCTTTGTATTGTAAGCGTGACTGAAAGCGTGGCTATTTGAAACATGATGACTCAACGGATTGCGGAAATATTACGAAATGGTCAGCCTGATGAGTCGGTGACAATCAAAGGCTGGGTACGCACGAAGCGGGAATTGAAGGGATTTGCCTTTATAGAAGTTAACGATGGCTCATTTCTCGCTAATCTACAAGCCGTATTGAATGCTGACTTGCCAGACTATGAAGAGGTTCTCAAGCGACTGAATACGGGTGCTTCTGTTGAAGTGACGGGTGTGCTGGTGCCATCTCAGGGGAAAGGACAGCGAATTGAACTGAAGGTATCCTCGATAAAGGTATACGGGGAAGCTGATCCTGAAACCTACCCATTGCAGAAGAAACGCCATTCCTTTGAATTTTTGCGGGAGATTGGGCATTTGCGATCGCGTACCAATACTCTTGGTGCTGTCTTCCGAGTCCGCAATGCTTGTGCAAACGCCATCCATCAATTTTTTCAGGAACGAGATTTTTTGTGGGTTCATACCCCGATGATCACGGCGAATGACTGTGAAGGCGCAGGTGAGTTGTTCACCGTCACCAACCTAGACTTGAAGGATATTCCTAAGACAGACTCCCAAGACGTTGATTTTAGCCAAGACTTTTTTGGACGCCGTGCTTACCTTACCGTTAGTGGTCAACTGCAAGCTGAGGTGATGGCACTAGCGTTTCGGGATGTCTATACTTTTGGCCCCACGTTCCGCGCCGAAAATTCCAATACCTCGCGACATTTGGCAGAGTTCTGGATGGTGGAACCAGAGATAGCATTCTGCGATTTGAAAGGGAACATGGACTTGGCAGAAGCGTTTCTCAAGTACATCTTCAAGTCAGTGTTGGAGAAGTGTCCAGAGGACATGGAGTTCTTCAACCAGCGGATTGACAATTCGGTTCTCGCCACGGCTGACAATATTATCAACAACGAGTTTGAGCGGATTACCTACACAGATGCGATCGCCCTTTTGGAAAAAAGCGATCGCAAGTTTGAGTACCCCGTTAACTGGGGCTTAGATTTGCAGTCAGAACATGAGCGGTATCTCGCTGAAGAACTATTCAAAAAACCCGTTATCGTTAGCGATTACCCAGTAGGGATCAAAGCATTCTATATGCGTTTGAACGATGATGAGAAAACCGTAGCCGCAATGGACGTTCTCGCTCCCAAGATTGGTGAAATTATCGGCGGTTCCCAACGGGAAGAGCGACTTGATGTTCTGGAGCAGCGAATTAAAAACCAGGGAATGAATCCAGACGATTTATGGTGGTACCTAGATTTGCGCCGCTATGGTACTGTTCCTCATGCAGGGTTTGGCTTGGGATTTGAGCGTGTGGTGCAGTTTATGACAGGTATGGGAAATATCCGTGATGTGATCCCATTCCCTCGGACACCGTTGAATGCAGAATTTTAAAGACAACACAACTTGCCTGGAACGATACTAGGCTGATGTGCCTTTAAATTTCATTGTTCAGATTCGGGAGATGGACTTGGTTCAGGAGGCTCAATATCAGGCACAAGCTTAATAGTTTCTCCATTTCCAAATAGGCAAGAGTCTATCTCTTCCTCGTCTAATACAACCTCCCGGTGTACCCAAGCTAAGGTATTGTTAGGGAGTTTAACCTCCATCCAGCCTCCTTTTGTCTGCTTTCCAGTAACAGGTAGCTGTTCCCTAAAAACAGACTTGACAATGTTATCCCGAAAAGGAGCAGGCTCAGAGCGTAAGTTTCCACTAACAACAGCCGAGCAACCTTCACGCTTGGGTGAAGCGGTAGGGTTAGGAGATGGAGCAGTGGTAGAACTAGAGTTTTTGTTAGAATTTGTCGCCGTGGGAGATTGCGTTGGTGAAGGATTCAGTGACGACAATTCGGTATTTTCTGACTTGGATAGAGGCGAGTTTGGTGAGCGAGTAAAGATGCTAATCGTTAGTGCTAAAGCTGCTAAGCCTCCTCCAATTCCCAGCAAGAGAAGAAACTTGTTAGGAAACCTAGAAACAGAAGCGGGACTGGTTTGTGATTCGGCTAACCCTGATGATGAATTTATGGGAAGAGGGGGGTTTGTTAGTTGTATAGATTGGTTTGGTATGTACCCCGGCGAAATTGCACTAGGCGTTGAAGGCAACCAGTTTGCTTGGCTCCCAAGTCTTAATTGCGTTAGCTCATTCGCCTTATTGTCAGATTGAGAGTTATTCGCTAACTTTGGAGCACTTTCTTCTTCGATTGGGATGACATCTTCATCTCTGAGTCCCAGAAACTGTTGAAGACAGGTTAACTCCTCACGAGCTTGAGCGTTGAGAGGGTAGCATCTTTGGAGGGATTGCATATACACCCGCCGATATCGCTGTAATTTTTCTTGGTACTCTTGATAAGGTTTTAGGACTTCAGCTTCAATATTTGCACGCTCTTCAGAGGTTAGCCCCAAGCCCCACGCCAATGAGTTCAAAATATAACGTCCTGATGGCGAAATCTCGCCGCGACTTACCCGCCGTTCAGCTTCTTTGCGATATTTCAGTTTTGGGTCATTAGTTTGTGCTTTAGCTAAGAGAATTTTATTTTCTTCCTTCAGGAAATAAAATTCTGGCTTCATCGCTGGAGCCGCTTCTTGAACCTTGCGGCTGGCATATTCATGTAACTCATTCACCGCAATCCAGCTATCACCATCTAAATCGGCGGCTCCCGTTTCAATTCCTTCAACCAAGTAACGGGTGTAAACCGAAAGCTCAGAACCTCTCTGGCTAGAGGAATATTGCGTGGAAGTAAAGGATGTGAGGAGTGCTCGTCCTTGGCGACTCAGTTGAGCTTTAATATCTACACTAGTATCACCTGTTGTTGTGATTTCTGGAGGAGAGGTGTTACTGAAGCAACAGTCAAGGATTATGACTTGATGCTTACAGCTACTGTTACTCATAAGGTCATGAATAAAACTAGCAGACACAGTGCTTGACTTGACCAGTTCTCCTGTGGAGGTTCTGCCAGTATCGCGAGTGGCAAAATGGAGTGTACCACTATCATCCTTGACACTATGACCGGAGAAAAACAGTAGGATTAAATCATTTTCAGTAAGGCTTGCAAGCAAAACTTCAAGGGTTTCCTGCATCAACAACGAGTTAGGATTTGTCAGAGTTTTTACCTCATCAAAACCACCCATCTCTATATGCTGCAAAACTTGTTGCATTGCCTTAATATCTCTGATAGCGCCAGGGAGTGGATCTAAACCAGGCTCGTACTCACTGACCCCAATCAGCAGTGCTACCTTCGCCATATTTAATTCCCTAGACTGCTACAAATTTTTGTACTACCTGAATCGCTACCATGCGCTACTTAAATTTACAGGTTCCTTCTGTTATATCCGGGTAAAAATTCAGGCGCCACAGAAACGTTAAATCTTTAGCGCTTCTTCGCAAAAGAATTGAGTCTTTAGAGATGAACTTCATGCCTTATCTACAATGTTTGCGATCGCAAAGCGCAGGTTATGAACTCTACTTGGATAAAGTTCAAGCCATTTTTCAAGATAAAACAGTCATTCTACAACGCCTCAACGAGCTTAGATGAAAGTGAGATCGCGCTTCTAGCCTAATGTCGTGCTTTTTGCTTTCTAGAGCTTTTGTCTTCCAACTTAAATCTGTTAAGACTATTTCGCAGCAGTCGTTCCTGTCGCTTGAGTTGTGCAATCAATTTAGCATTCTGGAAAGCGTCAGCCTGATTGACCCCTGCATTGTTTCTCACTTTCAATGACAGTTGGTAACAAAACTGAGATTTTTCTAAGAGTTTGAGGATCGAAGGTGCAAATTTAGCAAACCTTGCTTCATCCTCTTTCGTAAAGCCAGTCCTATCAATTCTTCTAGACAAGTCGTCTTCAGGATCATGATTCGCCTTCAACTTGTTGATTAATTGCACAACAGCAACTAAATCTTTTTGCTTATTCAATACAGGCCAAGCCAGAAGCGAGTAAGTACGGTATCCCGTTTTCTGATCTGTATTCTTCGCCGCTTCAGAACGTGGATCGTCATAGACATCAAAAGGAACATTGATGACTTGTGAGGACGTGGCAGCTAGACCAGCAATCCCTTTACCAACAGGGATATCAATCACTAGCCCACCCCCCTCGCCATCGTCAGCAACAACCGTGCCCAGTACTCTTCTGTGCTGATCGAGTAAAAAAATGCTGGTGCGATCGGCCCTTACCAAATCCCCCGCTTTTCGGGTAAGGCGATGCAACATCTCACACAGAGTGCTAACTAGCTCATTTATCGCCTGATCAACGTCATTAACATCTCCAGTTGTATTAGAGACAACAATAGGAGGACGGGATGCGCTACTAGCGTTTGCCTTACTAGGATTTTCCCCTACCCTTGGGGATGAGATCGGCTTCTCCTGCTCCTCTACACCAGCAATTTCTCGCCAGTTTAGCCCTAAGAACTGACAAATTTCTATAAAATTTACACGATTAACAGGTTCGCCTTTGAGAAAAAGCTTATCAATAACCAGACACAGAGACAGCCCTAATCTTTCGGCAAGGTCTTTCTTGCGTCCTTCACTCTTACGCTTCCAAGCCAAGTTGACTTCTTGGAGGTACTTTGGATGTACTCTATACGACCTTGCCATGTCTAAGCATTAGAAAACAGTCCATGCTCCAATCTTAGACGAGGAATGATTATTGTTGATTATTGTAACAAAGCTGAAAAAACGAGGATAAAGCTCAGGGCAATTCTCGCAGTACCCCTGCGAGAATCTCAAACATTTCCTTAATGTGGTATTTCTGAATAATTAAAGGCGGAGACAAAGCAATAATGTCCCCTGTCGTGCGGATGAGTAACCCGTTGTCATAACAGCGTTGGAGACATTCCACAGCCCGTGCTGTCGGTTTCCCTGGAATGGGTTCCAACTCAATCGCCCCAATAAGCCCTAAGTTACGAATATCAATGACATGAGGTAAATCTCGCAGGGAATGCAGACACTCTTCCCAGTAGCTAGCGAGATGGTGGGCATTAGCAAATAACCCTTCCTCTTCATAAATAGCAAGGGTTGCCAGTGCCGCTGCACACGCAGCCGGATGACCTGAATAGGTGTAGCCGTGAAATAATTCGATCGCACCTTCTGCCGACGCTTCCATAAACGTGTCGTAAATACCTTGGCGGGTAAACACTGCCCCCATCGGAATCGTACCGCTAGTAATTCCTTTCGCCACCGTTACCAAATCAGGAACGACACCAAAGTACTCCGTTGCAAAACTTGTACCTAAGCGTCCAAAACCAGTAATGACTTCATCAAATATTAAGAGAATGCCGTACTTGTCACAAATGGCACGTAGACCTTCCAGATAACCCACTGGCGGAATCAGAACCCCTGTCGAACCTGCAACGGGTTCAACAATTACTGCCGCTATTGTTGAAGCATCATGCAGCGTGACAATTCGTTCCAGTTCATCGGCTAGATGTGCGCCCCACTGAGGTTGACCATGACTGAAGGCATTGTGTTCAAGATTATGAGTGTGGGGGAGATGATCGACACCCGGAATTAAGCTACCAAAAAACTTGCGATTGCTGACAATCCCACCGACAGAAATTCCGCCAAAACCAACACCGTGGTAGCCACGTTCCCGTCCAATCAAACGCTGACGAGTCCCTTCGCCTCGCACTCGATGATAAGCGATCGCAATTTTCAGCGCTGTATCTACCGACTCTGAACCCGAATTCGTGAAAAACACATGGTCAAACTTCCCACCTGGCATCAGCTTAACCAAACGTTCCGCCAGTTCAAAAGGACCAGGATGCCCCATTTGGAACGTAGGCGCAAAGTCAAGGGTTGCTACCTGTTTCTGAATCGCTTCAACAATTTTTGGGCGACAATGACCCGCATTTACACACCACAACCCAGCGATTCCATCAAGGATTTGACGACCATCAGCCGTCGTGTAGTGCATATCTTTTGCTGCAACCAACATCCGTGGTTTAGCTTTGAACTGTCGGTTAGCAGTAAATGGCATCCAGAAGGCTTCGAGTTGGCTTTGCACAGGTCTTGCTCCGGTGACAGCGGCTCTATTAACAATGATTGTTTGCTTATTATGAACCGAGTTGAGAGTGTCGCGCTTTCGCTAGAGTAAAATCTTAAGTTTTTAGCCTATCTGACTAGACTCTCTCTTCTACCCAAAGCCAGGATTTTGGGTGACAGTCATCAGGAAGTCAAAAGTCAAAAGGAAGATGTCTTGCTTTCTGATTACCATGAGAGATACTTAGGGTGCGTTCTAAGGGTAGCCGCTTGAGAATCAGGGGAACGAGAGAGCATGGACAGCTTGTACACCTTTAAATTCAACCACTCCAGTGCCCTACAAGCACTTGCTGATGGGCAATCCGACGAGATTAACTACTACGAAGCCCGGAAAAAGCTGTTCAGCTTATCCGTGATGGCAGATTACGACCAACTTGTCTGCCTCCCCACCCTAACTGCAATAGACAAGCACTGGTATCAAATCGAAACCGCCCGAAAAGTCCTCAGACAACTGGGAGGACGTGCCCTCCTCGCCGATGAAGTAGGACTGGGAAAAACCATCGAAGCTGGACTCATCTTAAGCGAGTACCTAGCGCGAGGCATGATTCAATCCCTGTTGATTCTCACCCCAGCGTCCCTCGTCTCTCAGTGGCAACAGGAATTGCAAACGAAATTTGGTATCGACACCGTTACTAGCGACGACAAACAACTCCAACTCAACCCCGGTGAATTTTGGAGTACAAATAATCGACTGATTGCCTCCCTCAATACGGCTAAATCAGCAAAGCACTTCAACTTAGTCACAACTCGTTCCTGGGATTTAGTCATCGTTGATGAAGCGCACCACCTGAAGAACCGCAGCACCCTCAACTGGAAACTCGTCAACGCCCTAAATAAACGATTCATCTTAATGCTCACCGCCACCCCCGTCCAGAACTCCCTGGTGGAACTATTCAATCTCTTAACCCTCCTCAAACCAGGATTGTTGAAGACAGAAGCCGCGTTTAAAAAAGAGTACGTTTCCTCAAAAAATGGACGAGTGCCCAAAAATCCAGAAAAGCTGCGGCAGTTAATGCGGGAGGTGATGGTACGCAATACCCGTTCTTTAGTTGATGTTCAACTCCCCAAACGCTTCGCTACCACCATCACTGTTAGTCCTTCCAAGAGTGAAGAGAAACTCTATCAAGACTTGACTGAGTATGTGCGTTCTCTTGAAATCGGTGAATCCGACTCTGCCAAAACACAGAAGTTAGACAAATTTTCCCGTACCAATCTCTTAATGCGGGCAGGTTCTTCGCCTCAAGCCTTAGCCGATTCTCTCAAGAACCTTGCAAAAAAATTCCCCAGTGATGAACTAAAAACGTTAACTCGACGCGCCTCACAGGTTAAACAAGTTGAAAAAGCTCTAGCTTTAGTAGACTTACTCAAAAAGTCAACGCAAAAAACCATCGTTTTTACTACCCATCGAGCAACAAGTGCCTACTTAGCCAAAACACTCGAAGAAGCGGGTATCACGTTTGCTCAGTTTCTGGGGGATATGTCGTTAAAAGAGAAAGATGCGGCAATTGAAGCGTTTCGCGATCGCGTTCCTGTCTTACTAGCTTCTGAGACTGGTGGAGAAGGACGAAATATCCAATTTGCAAATGCGATCGTCAACTACGACTTACCCTGGAACCCGATGAAAATTGAACAACGCATTGGGAGAATCCACCGCATCGGACAGACACAGGATGTCTTTATCTTCAACTTTTGTCTCAAGGACAGTATTGAAGAATATATCCTGAAAATCTTGCACGATAAAATCAATATGTTTGAACTAGTGGTAGGAGAAATCGAAACTATCTTAGGAAACGTTGACGAAGAGTTTGATTTCAGCGAAGTAGTGATAGACATTTGGTTAAAGCATCAAGCCAAACCCGAATTAGATACAGCGTTTGAAAATCTAGCTACCGAGTTGATAAAAGCTAAAGATAAGTATCGGGAAACAAGTGAACTTGATGAACAGATTTTTGGAGAAGACTTTGAAGCATAATTTAGGCAGATGGCAGATGGCAGAAGGGAACTAATGAAGGTAGAGGGTAAAGAACAGGAGCTAGGAGCTAGGAGCGAGTTACTATTTACTCATTTGCTGCAAAAGTCAGGAAGTAGATTAAATTCTCATAACAGCCTCCTGCCTTCTGCCTTCTATCTTCTGCCTTCTTTTGTGTATTCCTTATCTCAAAATGGTTTCTGATCCAATTCTGTCTACCCTGGCACAACTCATCTCTTTACACGAAGGAATCGCTGAACCGGATGGTGAACAGGTGTTGAATGTCCTGTTAGCGACTAATATCGCGAAAGCTCTCGACTTGCCTGAAGAAGTTACTTTAACCACCAGAGCGGATATTCCTGAGAGCCATTTTGTCACCTATCACTCGACTCTACTCAATAAGTTTTCTGAACTGCTAAGTGATAGAGGATGTGTGGCAGCAGTCGGGGTGAAGTATGATAGCTATCTAAAAACTACAGGATTTGAGAAACTCCTACAACAAAATATTGTTCCTCAAAATGGCTTAATTCGATTTCTGGAAGCTAAACCCGAAACGACTCGTTATATCTGGTGCAATGTTGCTTACACAGCGGAAGCCGATGAACGAAGAATCGGGATGGTTTCCTTTATCATCAATGAGCTAACCGGAGTGACACCCATAGACATTGGAGATGCTTTGTTTTGGGAAGCTGACCGAATTGATGTCAACGATTCTCCAGACTTAATAACAAAGCCCTTTGAGGAGTTATCGAGTTTAATCGAACAGACAGCCGCGAAATTAATTAAAGCTGAACTAGAGAATTGGAGCGCTAAGTTAACACGAACTCTAACGAGAGATTCTGAACGACTTCACGCTTATTACGGTACGATAGCGACTGAGATTGCTTCAAGGATTGAGTATAAAGGTTTAATAGGTGAGGAAAAAGAAAAGGAGTTAGCTCGTATTGAAGCAACTCAAAGGGAATTAGAGAGGAAGCTGGCGGATATCAAGGAACGTTATACCCTAGTAGTAGATGCTTTTTTACACAGTGCTATGGTCATCCATTTACCCACAGTCCATATCAACTGTGAATTGGTTAGAAAGAAAGCCAAACGGACAGTAACAGCGGTTTGGAATCCCTTCACGAAAATTCTTGAACCTTTACGTTGTGAATTAGGCGGAGAACCTGTCTATGAATTTTATTTAGATGATAGGACGGCTAAAATTATCTCACCCAGTTGTTGGAATAAGTGAAGCCATGCCCCATCCGTCGATTGAGTCTTCAATTACCTTTTTTTACACCCATGACCTTGAAATCTCGGCACAGTTCTACGAAGATGTATTGGGATTGAAGTTATGGCTCGATCAAGGTAGTTGTCGGATTTATCGGGTCAGTGGTGATGGGTACGTGGGCTTATGCCAAAGTAGCGAGACAAAAACTCCGCCCACTGAGAAGCAATCGAATGTGATTTTTACCCTCGTAACGCAGTAGGTGGACGAGTGGTTTAACTATCTTACTCTGCGGGGTGTCGAATTTGAAAAGCCGCCGGATCTGAATGAAAAGTACAACATTTACCACGGCTTCTTGCGCGATCCAAATGGCTACCTAATTGAGATTCAACGCTTTGAAAACGCTTCGGGGAGAGAGTGAAAACTATAATGTATCCGACGGTGACTGTAAGCCTAGAAATTCGCGGATTTCCTGGGGGATAGTGGCTTGTCCCTCAGTGATAATGTATTGCAGTAACCATCCCAATATTTCACAAAGTCTTTAGAGTGCGATCGCATCCCAGTAAGGCGGATTACCAAACCGCTTCATCAGGAACTCGATCAACGTTTTAACCCGCAGCGAATGCCTGCAATTCGGCATATTCTGTATATCTGATAACTCGACTATTCGCCCCTCATCGTTAAAACCTCGTTCAGTTTCCTTCATTGCAATGCAGTGCTATGCTGCTTTTCCCTGCCAATCTCTACGCAAAATTGCTAGTAATGCCACATCCTCAAACACCCCCCACTTCCTCACTCGTTGGTGTAGCAAACCTTCTTGGACAAACCCGTTTTTCTGCAATACCTTCCCTGAAGCTGGATTTCTGACCATGTGGTAAGCGCAGAGTCTATTGAGTCCTAAATCTTCAAAGGCAAAACGAAGCACAGGTTTCAATGCTTCACTCATGTAACCTTGTCCCCGTGCTTCAACGGCTAACCAGAAACTCAGTTCAGCCTGAGAATGTTCCCGTTCAATATCTCGAATCTCAATGAGTCCGCTAAATACTCTGTCAAACTTACGCTCGATTACAAATGTGACAGAATGACCATTTTCAAACTCTGCAAGTTGTTTGGAGATGTATCGCTCAGCCTCACCATCCGGGTATGGATGAGGAATGGAAATCATAGTGTCAGCAATCTCACGAATACTCGCAACTGTCTGGATTGATGGTGCATCCGCACGAGTGAGTGGGCGCAAGATTAACCTACTTGTCTCTAGCGTGGATTGAGTAAGCATGAACTGTATCTTATCGCGCTCTACGCCTGCGGCTTAACACCATTTGCCAGCAGGACTTACACAAATTGCTCATCTAAAGACTATTCGTAGTAGTAGTAGGTGACACTGCCCACCCTACATGTAGAGGTTCTGCGTAAGCCCTGCCTAGAAAAACTTTAATGCTATTTACAAATCTTTACAGATTGACACATAATATATGTATCCTTGCAAAATTTTCTGAGATAATTACTTTTGGTGATCTATATCACCTTGTGTCAAAGGCTTCGTCACATTTCTTTTCCGGGTCTTATCACTAGCCGTGAACCTGTCGATCACTGAGAATTTCCGTGAAATCGCTGATAGTAGAATTACAGAGCGTGCCAAGAAGTTATGAAACCGACACAAGTTTGCTTCCCTAAATTTCCAGTTCAACAAGTTGCCAATCGGATTATTTACCTACGCAAGATTACTCGCGTTGACCAGCACTTATTTATGTCAGCAGTATTGTCTAAAAAATTACTTTCGCTAGAGGAAAAAAACCTAGTTGAACAGGTTTATCAAGGCTTAAATAAAGGCTGGATTAGAGTAGTGGATTAGTAATCCAGTTCTAATAATCATTCATGGCTCTGTTTTCGATGAATCTTTGGCAGTGGAGTGGCTTTGCAGATGAGGAAAGTTTAATTCTCAAAGTCTCCCACTGTCTTTCTTTAGGTAGTTAAGGTTTTAAGAATAAAGACTTAGGTAACGGTAACTCTTAAATAGACAAGAATTATTTTCTTGGATTTGTGATGTAGTGCGATCGCATTCCTTGGAGGCTAAAAGGGCGATCGCTTTTTTCTTAAACTAAGTGCTGGTAAGCAATCCTAGACAAAATATAACCGTAGCTGCGAGAGAAAATCCCATCATCAACCCCGCAGGCATAAAAGTCCGAGTACGGAGAAAGCGTGTTACAAAGACCACAAACAGCACTAATCCAATCAATGCTGCTAGCCCTAACCCTACTATGGGTATCTGACGACAAAGCAACCAAGCAACCAGCAAGACTACTCCACTGCCTATCCCAGAAAATAGCGAGACTTTACTTTTTGCTTTGAGGTATCCCATTATGCCCCCAACTAGGACTAATAAGGCATATACAGGAATAGACCAGATAGCAATTTGAAATAAATTGTTCATTTTGAGGAAGTCGTCGATGTAGCGCGTTAGCGTAAAAATGAGAAGTTAGGAGATTTAGGGTTATGACCCAGCACGATTTGTTAATGTTAGTACTGCTACTGAGTCCTGGTCTTTTGCTGTCAGTAATTCTTATGCTGACCTTTGCGGCAGGCGGCTAAGCTTGTCGGTTCCACTCTCAAGTACAGCAAGTCTAACCAGGAAAAACAATGCTCATAAAAGAGCGGGGCGGTCACAGCAAGGGCGGAACCGACTAAAAGAAGACGACAGCAACAATCCCCCGTACCCGATTTAAGTGTAGCGGGGGTGTGTATGCGTATCAAAAAGCACGGCGTTTACAGCTCCGTTTGCCTAGAGGAGTCATTGGGCTTTTCACCGTGATGCGGTTTTGGCTTAGAAGGTTCACTGCGACGCAATGAAATTGAGTCAACTAAGGTTTCTTCTAGTTCCATGCGTTGTTCCATCTGGCGCAGAAAGTAGCCAGTCATCATTGCTGAAGCTAGCAATCCTGCTAAGTTTTCCCGATCAGTTGTGATTTGCACGTTAAAGTTTTCTGAAGGGAGCATCCCCACTAGTCCCTGAACGTTTTGAGAAATGATTTGTTGAATTTCTGGACTTGCCGACTTGGCAACTCGCGACAAAACATCTGGGGATTGGTGCTGGAGATAGTTCAGAAGTTGATTTACTTGCTCATCTTCAGGTTGGGAATTGAGAAAGTCAGGATTAAATACCATTAGTAATCTTCGGTTTGACTTGCTTAGTTTCTACTCTAAACGATTGTGATGTCTGGCGACTCCTACCTTGTATGATGATTTCTCGCTCTTTAGGAAGAGATTTTAGGAGAAATCCACGTTTGAAGAAAGGTTCAAAGCGCTGTCAGGATTGGGACTGCTTCTCCAGTGGTGGCAGTAGTTGATCAAGTTCAAAATGTTGATGAAATTTGTCGGTAACTTGTAACCAGTAGGAACGACCATCAGTTTGTCGGCGTCTCTGGACAAACCCCAAATTGATAAGCTCCTGAATATGTTGATAAGCACCACTACCACGCAGGTTAATCAGGTCAGGTTGTGCAATTGGGTCTTTTAGTGCGATCGCAGCCAGTGTTCTCAAGGCACCTGTACCCAATTCAGCAGGCACTAAACTTTGTAGTAAGTTTTGAAAGGATGAGCGTAACTGTAAGCTATAGCCAGATGGAGTTTCGACAACTTCTAGGGCACTATCCCGATGAGCATAGTCTGCCATTAGTTCAATCAGGGCATCTTCGGCATTATCGCGATCGCATCCTGCATATTCAGAAATTTCTGTAATTGAAAGGGGTTGTCCCTTCAGGTAAAGAATCGCTTCTATCTGGGCTGCTAAACAAGGCATGTATGATTCTTGAGTTTGGACTTTGGAATGGAAGGTTATTACAAAAGGCAGAAGGCAGAAGGCAGACGGCAGACGGCAGAGGACAAAGGAGACATAAGGAAGAAGTCCTTTAACATTTACCCATAAATCCACCTTGACGCTCTACTAGGGCGAGCTAATGCCTACTTACTATTACTACTACAACGGTTAGTTTTTCCCAATTCCCAATTCCCAATTCCCAATTCCCAATTCCCAATTCCCGACTCCTCAATCAAGTTGCCGTCCTGTAAGTTCAACGAAGATATCTTCTAAGTTGGCGGGACGTGCCATCATACCAGTTTTATTAGGTAAGCTGTCGAGGTAGGCGTTTGCTTGTGCCAAATCGGGGAAGAACTTGTACTCAAAGCGGTCGTCCACTTGCTTCATCACCAAACCTTCTCCATGTTGCTGCCGTAATTGTTGGAGGGTGCCAAGTTCAATTAGCTGACCAGTATCCATGATGCCAATACGGTCGCATAAAAATTCCACCTCGTCCATGTAGTGAGTTGTCAGCAACATTGTCATGCCCTGCTTGTTCAAATCCCGAATAATTTCCCAAAGGCGACAGCGGGTTTGAGGGTCTAGTCCTACAGTTGGTTCATCCAAAAATAGAATCTTGGGTTGATGCAACAGCGCCCTAGCAATTTGTAATCGACGCTTCATCCCACCAGACAGGGTTTTGACCAAATTGTCGCGTCGATCTGCCAATTCTACATACTCTAACCACTGATTAATCAGCCGTTGACGCCCAGGATTAGGAATGTGATGCAAGCGTCCATGCAGTTCCATATTCTCCCAAACAGAAAGGTCAGCATCTACACTTGTTTGTTGCAATACGACACCAATGTTCTGCTTAACCTGGGTAGATTGTCGCACAACATCATAGCCAGCAACCTCAATTTGACCCTGTGTCGGTTGAGTAAGAGTCGTTAGCATCCGGATTGTTGTAGATTTTCCTGCCCCATTAGGGCCAAGCAAACCAAACATTTCTCCTGATGCGATCGCAAATGAGAGGTCATTAACCACTGGAACGTTATTAAAAGTCTTGTAAACGTTTTGAAGAGAAACGGCAACTGACATAAAGGCATTAATAAAAAGGGTAAGGTTCAATCAAATTGGCTACCGTGTTCTTCTTGTTCAACTTGAGCGATGCACATGGGTTGATTCAAAAATCCGGTCAGCACTGGCAGCGACAAAGCCTTGATAAACAGTCCCATCAGCATCACGATAACGCCGTGCAAATTCGTAATAGCAGGTGGGAATTTCATGCACTTCACCTCCAGCAAACTCAACAGGCATCCGTTCGGCTAGAGTTGAGGCTTGTTCTAGCAAGACGGTTGATGAACCCTTAATCCGTCCACCTGACGTGTTGAGTGCCATACCTTGCAATTCCACAATCTCCAGCACACCCTCCAAGCTGGGAGTATGTACAAGATGATTGACGCTGAGGGTGAAGTGGTTCGGGCGCAGTCCTAATGCTGCCACCCAATCCGCATACTCACTCTCTTTTAGCAAGGTTTGATAATCAGCCCAACTGATTGGTGACCACAATCGTCCTGCCCAAAATATATCAATCTCCTGCACACGTTCTGGCTCTACCTGTACACATAGTTGGCGGAGGATTTCCTGCACACTAACGCTAAAGGCACTGCAATCGAGTTCGCTGAGGAAGATACGGGGTAAGGTATCGTGAGGTGGGATATAGCCCCAAGCTTGTAGCTTCTTTTCGGGAAACTGATAAGGAGCAAATCGACGGTAGCCCATTGCCAGAAAATGAGGTTCTAAGGCAGTCAGTTGGATGGGTTCTAGATTGAAGGTACGCAAGGCAATATGGTCGTTGACTACCTGCTCACCACGCTCAAGGAATACCTGCTGTAGTTGTGCCGCTGCTGGTGCCATCTGGATGTAGTCTTGCCAGAGGTGTTCAAAAAAGGCTTCGGTATTTAAGGAAGCAACTTGAGCCATCATCCTTAGTCAGAATCTTGATACCGCAAGGATACATCTTTTTCTTTTGTTGCTTTCATGGCAAAGTGCTTAAATAATTCGTGGAGAGATTCCTGACTTCTCAAAGAAGTCGGGAATCTGAACTTCTGATATCTTACAAGTCAAATCGGGTTGCTATATCTACTCAAACAAGGCGTATCAATCAGTCTTGAGATTACCCTGCCTGAAGGGTTTTAATGCAAGTACAAAACTTTCTCGATCGCTATCGACAAGGAGAACGTGATTTCTCCCATGTTGACCTCAGTGGTGCAAGTCTAACAGGGGCGAATCTTCGCCACATCAATTTAACGGGTGCTAACCTGACTAACACTAACCTCAGTTGGGCTTGTTTAAGCAATGCCAAGCTGACGGGGGCTTGTCTACATCAAGCTGATTTACGCAATGCTGCACTCAACAACACTAACTTTAACCAAGCTACTTTAAGTCGAGCCAAGCTTAGTAAAGTGGATTTGCGGGGGGCACTGCTTGAAGGCGTTGACTTAAATTGGGCAGATTTGACTGATGCTGATTTGAGTGGAGCAAATCTTCAAGGGGCAAAGCTAGATCAGAGTAATCTCGAACAAGCGAAGCTTAACAACGCGGTGCTAGTTGGTGCCGAGTTAATGGAAGCCAATCTCCGCCGCACGATGCTGATTGGAGCTAACCTCACAAGTGCTAATCTGCGGGAGGCTCAGTTAGACAAAGCGAATTTGCGAGACGTAATTTTAGTTGATGCCAACTTGACAGAAGCGAACCTTAATGCTGTCTACCTGCGTGGCTCAAATCTCAGTGGGGCAGACTTCCATCGAGCAATTTTAACAGGTGCAGACTTGAGTGAAGCGATCTGCGATCGCACGGACTTCAGTCGGGCAAATCTCACGGGTGCTTATTTACTCAAAGCCAGCTTGCATAAAGCGGATTTGCTGCGAACAATTCTCCACGATGTTTATTTATTGCATAGTGACTTGAGTGAAGCGAATCTACGAGGGGCAGATTTGCGACGGGCAGACTTAAGTGGCGCTTACCTGAAGGATACAACCTTGAGTGAGGCGAATTTGAGTGAAGCCTATTTCTTGGAGACTTATTTGATTCGTACCAAGCTTGAGGGGGCAGAACTAACAGGCTGCTGCATTCACGGCTGGCACCTTGAAGAGGTTGATCTATCAACAGTTAACTGTCGTTACTTATTTACCCAGTTTAACTATGCGACGAAAAGCCCTAGCTATCGCTATCCGGCTAGTGGTGATTTACAACCCGGAGAACTGGCGCTTAGAAACACGAAAGATATTGGCATCGAAGTTCGCTTTCCCAAAGCCCCAAATTGGGAGGCATTAGTGTTTACGCTAACTCAGGTAAAACTGGAGTGCCCAGACATCCTGTTGGCGATTAAATCTTATGAATTTAATGACGGAAACTACGTGCTGCGGTTGTCGGCTAATCAGTTGGTGAATACCAAACTCGTGAGTCAACGCATCCTGCAACTCTACCCAAAAATCTTGGAGCGTTTCCTAATTCAACGCCAAACCCTCCTGAACTTACTAAACATTAAGGAAAATCCAGAGTCGAAGATCAAACCTCTATCCCGGAGTTCAGTCTTACCCCCTCCTCCAGGTTTCGCTGAGCGCCGACGGCGGATGTATCAAGAAGTCATCAATCAGATAGAACGAATTATCATCTCCCAAGCCCCAGAGCAGTTTGTGGAGAGTGTACAGCGACTGCTGGACTTTTTGAGACAACAGAATCTTTCTACTGAAGAAATCCAGAAGAAAGTTATTGTTCAGGCAATTATGAGGCGAGCGGAACAAGACGAAATATTCCAAAAGCTGCTACTACATTGGGAAGGAACGGCAAATGAGGCAGCACGGTTTTCGATAGTGGGACAGGCAGTACGTTTAGCGATCGCGCTAATCTTATCCCAAGGTCAGCCTAGCTAAATCATCATTTGGGTGTGGCGTTTGTCAGCAAAAGAAACCTAGGAGAACTGGCAAGAACCTTTAGTATCTTAACAAAGTCATTAATCGAATTGCATAGCACAACCATTATTAAATCGGCAAGGAATTTGATAGTTCTACATACAAATCTTGGCTAAGTGAGTACGGTATCAAGTTAAATTACTTTAAATCCAACTAAAGAATAAAAACAAATTAACGTTCTGTCTTAAATCTCAGCTAAAATCAAACGCGAATAAGGTGTTTCGAGGAGTAATAGCACCGTGAAATCCTGTCCAGATTATCAAAAGGCAGCATCTTCAGCATTGGTATTTGCAACCCTTAGTTGCTTTGCTGCCACTATCTCAACCGCTCAAGCTGCACCAGAGATTAGTGCAACAGCAGTGACATCGGCTGAGGCTTCAACTCAGGAATTCCCGGCATCTACAGGTTTATCGATAGCAGAAGAAGCGGAGGTAGCCTCAGCTACGAACCAGCCAACGGTAGCAGAACTGACCAATCCAGTAACTGAGTTAGAACTCGCGCCTAACCTTGTATCGGAGGAAAAGCGATCGCAATCGGAACAAGAAGGACAAGGAGAAATTCTCAATTCTCCCTCTCCTGTGTCTCCCCAACAGGCTGCGACTGACAACACTCCAGTACAGGCAACAGAAACAGCCACTGGTGAGTTAGCCTTAGCTGCACCAACTGGTTCCCCAGCTTTGCCCAAAATTCTCCTTCCCGAATCAGAAGCGGCTTCTGACTCAACGGAGGCAGTTAAAACGAATGTCAAAGACTTAGCGCAAGCCTTGCCTACAGAGGGAGATACCAGTGAACCAATCGCTCCGGCAGAGGGGCAATTGGACTCTCTAGATCCAATGCAAGCCGATGACCCAATGGGTCAAGTCACCAATGTTACCCAACTGTCTGATGTCTCCCCAGGTGAGTGGGCGTATGAGGCACTACGAAATCTTGTAGAGCGCTATGGCTGTATTGCGGGTTATCCAGATGGCACATTCCGAGGTAGTCGTGCCCTCACCCGTTATGAATTTGCCGCAGGCTTAAATTCTTGCCTACAGCAGGTTGAACGGTTGATTGCCGCTTCTAGTGAAGGCTTTGTCGTCCGTGAAGACTTAGAAACACTGCAACGCTTAGTGCGTGAGTTTGAAACAGAACTGGCGAACTTAGGCACACGAGTGGACGAGTTAGAAGGTCGCACAGCCGCTTTGGAAGATAATCAATTCTCCACCACCACAAAGCTCTTTGGACAAGCAATCTTTGGGGTTCAAGGACGCAGTGAAAATGAATTTGATTTCTTCTTAGACCGATTCGAGGACGACTCCACCAATGTTAATGTCATCGACAATGTGCAGTTGAGTCTGTTCACTCAGTTTAGTCCTCGCAGTCTTCTACTAACTGGACTCCAAGCAGGTGAAGGCTCAGGCACAGGTGTCTTTTTAGAGAACTATGTCGGCTTGGGTTATGAAGGAGACAACAACAACGACTTTGAGTTGAGTGACCTCAACTACCGTCAATTGTTTGGTAATAACTTTGCCCTCATCGTTGGTCCAGTAGGTGTTAACCCAGTTAACGTTTTCCGGGGAGTAAATCGTGTAGAAAGTGCTGGGGCTGGACCACTTTCCCGCTTTGCCCAACGTAATCCGATTATCAGTATTGGTGGAAACGGCGGCGGTGTCGGTTTTGACTGGCAACTCGGAACCCGGTTTAGCTTGCAAGGTGTCTACTCAGCCAACAGAACCAACGATTCCATTAATGGTGGCTTATTTGGTGGAGATGAAGGGACAACGACAGCAGGTGCCCAGTTAGTCATTTCTCCTACCAATACAATTGATATCTCCCTTCAATACATCAACTCCTACTCACCCTCTGGTCAATTGGGCACAGGTGTTGGTGATGACATCTTGGCAATCCAAATCCCGAATGCTAACGGGTTCCTCAGAGCGCCGATGTTAACAAATGCCTTTGGTGCAACCTTAGAGTGGCGACTTACACCAGGCTTCACTGTTGGAGGTTGGGGTGGTTACACAACATCTGACTTCACGGGTGGGGATGGAACTGTGGAGACATTCAACTGGATGGCTTTCCTCAATTTCCCTGATTTATTGGGTGAAGGGAACTTAGCTGGCATCTATGTCGGACAGCCTCCCAAAATTACCAGTAGTGACATCTCTGATGACAATGGTGGGAGAAATATTCCTAGCTTCGTAAATCGAGGTGACTTCACATTCAGTGAAGGGGGTCAACCGGATACAGCCACTCATGTAGAAGGCTTCTTTCGTTTCCAGGTGACAGACAACATCAGCATCACCCCTGGAGTTATTGTGATTTTCAATCCGAATCACAACGATAACAACGACACGATTACAATTGGAGCAATTCGGACAACCTTTAACTTCTAGAGGTTTCAGCACTATTGCTTTTCTCAATTCCAACGAATAGACCGGAAAGCTTATCGGTCTGTTCTCTTTAAAAATTTCAGGGTGAAAATTGCTAACGCTTCCTCAAAGTCAACTGCAAGCTCAGCGAGTGGACAATCTAGAAAAATTTCGCTTAGTCAGGAACTTCCAACCGCATGACAGCGTCCTTGACTCCAAAGCCGTGTATGGCTTTAGGTAGGTCTGTGTTGTTCAGGCGCGACCCTAATTTTTATGCCTAACAATTTGTAAGAGTCAGGACACTCTATACCACTTTTCGTAATACGTCTCGGTGGAACCGCGTTCGGGATAAATTAGTGAAAAAAGTACTGTGACCTGTTGAGCTTCCAGTTGATCAAAATCTCTTAGTTTCCTCTCTCCTTCGTTCATTCACTTACGGAGTCTTAACATGATTGCCAAATCAACTCGTTATGCTATTTGCCTAGGTTTAGCTGGAGGTTTAGCAGTTGCGATCGCTCCTGCTGTTCGTGCCCAGATTCAAGTGACAGGCGGCAGCACTGCTGGACAAGCTGCTTTTTTTGTACCTGTACCAGGAGGCAGTGGCACAGGAGTAGAACTATTTGATGTTGGAATCAACAGACTCCGATTAGAAACTCCAAATGGCAATACAAGCACAGCAATCTTTACACCAACTGCTGCTAGCTTCGACGCTGGAGCAGATAATCAGCCTAATGCGGGTGATATAGGCACACTACAAGGTGGTTTAGCGGGTATAGCCTTCTCTGCAAATGGTGGTACTCCTACTCCGTTCCTAAACCGGGATACAGTCCTGAACTTTACCTTAACAAGCTTTCAGTCCAACTTGGGTGTAGTTGACGGGACATTGATTAGCCCTCAGACAGCGGGTGATGCTCCGTTAGTTTTCCTGCCAGCCGTAGAAGCTACAGTTGCTAATGGTTCTAGCTTTCAAGCCACACTTGGAGAATTACAACTAGGTGACTTCGAGGCTGACATCAATGATGGTGTAATTAATCTAGCTTCAAATCTTCAGTTCCGCGAATCGGGTAGCACTTCCACAAGTACAACATCATCAGCTAATTTGCAGCGACGAATCAAATTTACGTTTGAAGGGGAAAACGTCACACCGGAAGATGGTACTGACTTCGCCGTAGATGGCAACGGCAACAGTATGGGTGATGATGACGATAACGGTATCGGTGATGATGATGACGATAACGGTATCGGTATGGGTGATGATGACGATAACGGTATCGGTATGGGTGATGATGACGACGATAACGGTATCGGTGATGATGATGACGACGATAACGGTATCGGTGATGATGACACTGGCAGCATCAGATTTGTTGGTGAAGTCAATAAAAAACTCCAGATTCAGAGCGTTGGGACTCAAGGAGAGCGCGAGTTCCAGATTGAAGCGGATTTGGCTGCTGTAGATATTGCTATCGACGGACCTTTTAACATTCAGACCGATGATGGATTAAATGAAAACAACATCATCACCAAGTACAAGATCGAAGGTGAAAGTGAAGGCATTATTTCAGACTATGCTAATGCCTTCGGCTTCAGTGGTACTGCCCGCCGGGATACACAGTTCACATTTGAGCAAGGAACAAACAAATTAGACGGTCGCAGTAGTGGTGATGTAGACTTCTACGCTGCTGCTGGGGTGACTAGCATCAACAGAGATATACAATTCACTGACATCCAAGACGACGACTTTAATAGCGGTTCTGGCAATTCTGGCGGTTCTGGTAATTCTGATGATTCTAGTGAATTCTCTTTCTGTAATATCTGTGGCGTTACACTTGTCAGAAATAGCAGCCTAGTAGTTGGGGGCACCGATATTACAGTTGGTAGCCCAATAATTGTCGTTACAAATAGTGGGAATGCTGGTGGTAGTAGCAGTAGCAGCACTTCAGCTAGCAGCAGCGTCTCAAACACAAACACCACATTCGCTAATTCAGTCAACGTCAATGTTTTCAGCTTAGCAACAGCTTTTACGTCTAGCACAGCTCGCGCTCAGTATCAAATCCTCGCATCTAGCAACATCCGGATTGTTACAGACATTGATGCTGATTTTGGTGATGATGTTGCTACTGGCAATGATGATGAAGATCGTCGTCGGACTCGTGTACGGTTAGTTCAACGGGGAGGAAGACGCTATTACGTCGTTGTACGCGAAGGCAGTAGTGGCGGGGATGATGATGATCAGCAGACTGCCAATGATGATGACCAGGATGATGACCAGCAGACTGCCAATGATGATGACCAGGATGATGACCAGCAGACTGCCAATGATGATGACCAGCAGACTGCCAATGATGATGACCAGGATGATGACCAGCAGACTGCCAATGATGATGACCAGGATGATGACCAGCAGACTGCCAATGATGATGACCAGGATGATGACCAGCAGACTGCCAATGATGATGACCAGGATGATGACCAGCAGACTG